>ENA-OUQL01000537-OUQL01000537.1-human-gut-metagenome-genome-assembly--contig:-NODE-537-length-15127-cov-6.88183_pt1 | contig 15127 bp, 16 predicted proteins | sample MGYA00237945_ERZ548829 | MGnify/ENA primary metagenome ERZ548829 (study PRJEB26490, sample SAMN05194708) | human gut metagenome | biome: terrestrial biome; feature: human-associated habitat; material... | reverse complement strand
GCAAGGGTCTGCAAAACCCTGATTCCCCGGTTCAAATCCGGGTGTCACCTCCAGAGTAAGGAGATTTTCTCCTAATGTATGAGCTCAGTTCGTTTGGACTGAGCTCATCGATTAAGAGAAAATTGCATGAAAACAACTTTCTCGTGTTTACATTTGTGCTATGTCACACTTGATCTGCAAAGCAGATTGTGCAGAGATCCTTTCCTTTGACCCGTAAAGTAATAGATTGTGTTTTACACCGTTATAGCGTCGGGACAAGTGTGCTGGATAAAAGCTGCGCAGAATGCACGGTCAGTTTCCGTATCTTGACAGCCGCAGTTGGCCGTCCTCTGAGTGTGAGTATGAAATTTTCAAGGTGCTGGCAAAATAAAAGAGAGCCTTCCGCAGATGTAACAGCAAAAGGCTCTTGAACACAGGCTTATAATGTGTTATAATACATACGTATTAAACACAATATGAGTATAAGCTTCACGAGTTCCTTTAGATGCTGGTAACATCTGAACGGAATAAATCAAAAATTTTTCCTGAAAAATTTTTGATTTAGTGGGGCTTTATTCATTTTGCAATATATATTTTACTACTATGAGCCGTAAATTTCAAGTCTTTTTTTAAAATTCGGGAAAAATTTCTCGAATTTTTTTATTTTTCAGGATTTTTTGATTTGAGAAAGACGCATAATTTCGGTTTCAAGGTGCTCCATATCCGGCGAAACGTATTTTTGCAGCGTGAAAACAACGTTTTTGTGCCCCAGAAGCATAGAGACGCTTTTCGGGTCGGCACCTTTTTCTATCAGCCGTGTAGCAAAGGTGTGCCGTAGCATATGCGGAGTAACATGACAAATACCGGCGGCCTTTGAAACGCGCGTACAGATATAGCGCAAATGATATGTGCTGAACGGTTTATTCCCGTTATCAGCCACGCTGAATATATAGTCATGCGGCTTGTTATACTCGGTGCTGCACCGGATCATGTAGAGTATGGCGGCGGCTTCGGGCAAAACAGGGAGAAGACGAACACCGGCCTCGGTTTTGCTTTCGGGAATTTTGAGCGTGCGGTTTTGCGGATCGTATTGCCGCCATTGCATCAGGCGTAGCTCATCCCGGCGCAGACCGGTCAATAAATACATGCGCAGAATGTATTCATCTATCGGTTTTTTCAGTATGTGAAAACATCCTTCAAATGCGGCCTGTTCTCGCTGTGTAAGCGCTTTAACTTCTTTTTCTCGCGCGGCGGGAAGTGCTGCGTCTTTAACGGGATTATCGTCACAGTTATGTCCCTTTATTGCGGATTTGTATGCTTGATTCAGCATAACGCGGATATGGCGCAGCGTTGACTTTGCATACTTCTGCCGCATGGAGTCCAACCAGCCTTCAACCTGTAAAGCATTGAGCTCAACGAGAAGAATACCGGCGGCCTCCGGGTGATGGGTCAGCAGCCGCCGTCTGGCGTCCCGGTAAATGCTTATGGTGTTGGGCTTTCGCTTTGTGGGCGCGATTTCTTCGAGCCAAGTATCAAGCCATTCGCCGAGTGTGTAATCCCTTTTGTTTGTTTCGTACATGTTGCTACTTCCTTTATTAAAATTTCCCACATAGGGTGCTTGAATTCTAACAAAGGCGAAGATGAAAAGCAAAAAAAGCGGAAGTACTTCCGCTTTTTGCTTGACAAACGGAGAGAAAAAACCTATACTGGAAGCAGAAAAGGGGCACTTGTAGTGTCACCTTGCTTGAGAAAATGAGCTGATTCCTTCACCCGGTCACAGCTCATTTTCTTTTTTTCTATCCGGAAAACTCCACCATGGGACTTCGTGCATGATCCATTGCTTTTCGGCGCAAAAGTCCCATTAGAGGATTACTCTTAGCTAATGGTAAACTTTTATTTTTTCTTTCCTTACTAATAAAACAACGGGGTATAGGAAAGAGCAGGTGCATAGATGATAAGGGTGCTGCAAAAAGGGAATACGCATAACGGCGCTTCAGGGCAGCTGTACGCTGTCTCTTGCGTTCGAGCACGAGTTTGTGCATCTGATAGAAAAAGAGCATGGTGCGGCTATGCTGGCGCTTTAAGCGTGCTACGCGCTCATGCAGGGAGAGGGCACGGAAACGATTGATGCCCTGACGGTCATAGTCCGGTACAGCATCAATCAAGTTGCGTTCCTTGAGCTGCCGGATTGCGCGGCTGATTGTGAGGGCCGAGCAGTGGAATTTCTTGGCGAGCACACAACGGCTCAGAGACCAGGACTCCTTACCGCAGCGGTTTAAGAGCTCGACGTAGACCAAAAAGGCGGTATCACGGAGCTCGGAAATCAAACAACGCGGGAAGCGCAGCTTGAATCCCTCCATGCGCGGCTGAATATGAGAGGTAATCTGCTGCCCGCCGCAAGTACGGTGCTTGACAGAAACGAGCTCTTTTTCGATAAGTGTGCGCAGAGCACGGGTATATGTAGTGAGGTTGATGTCAAGCTTTGCGCAGGTCGTTTTGCGCTTCAGATCGAAAACACCGGTACGGTAATCGACATGAAGCTGCATGAATGCAAACAGGCGGGCTTCGGTGGCCGTGAGGTCAGAATCGACGACAAGTGTCGTAATGTACGTGCCGAAGCCGGTTTTCTTTTGCTTTGCCATACTGGCGTCTCCTTTCTGAGTTTTGATTTTGATAAAAGAAAAACCGGAAGTACTTCCGGTTTTTGAGCTTAATCTGAGGCAAATTAAGGCTTACGAGGAAAGCTTGCCTCATTCGATGCGTAGGGCTTTTGTTTTAAGTACATTCTTTCGTTGGTTCAGCGTCAATTTCTTCTGGACTAGTATCATCTGTGACTGTGGGACTTGCCGAAGATAGCTGCAAGCTTAGAGGAAGACCGTTTTCACGAACAATCTGGCTGTAAAACATCCGAATGGCGCTTGTTGGAGAAATGCCGAGCTGTGTGAGAATGTTTTCGGCTTTTTCTTTCACTTCAGTATCAACACGTGCGAAAACTACGGTAGTCTTTGCCATTTGGGATACGCTCCTTATAAAATATAGTATATACAAGTTTGTTTACAAATGCAAGCATTCAAAAACAAAATGTTTGAAGATAACAGAAAAACCGGAAGTACTTCCGGTTTTTAATAGTCTGCGGTGCTGCCAACGAGCTCTGACGGATTGTCAGACTCTCGCTTTTCTTGTACGGTCTGTCGCCATTTTTCTTCTTTTATAGTTCGTATAACATCGTCCAGTTTGGCGTAGGCGGTGGGCACATACTCTCGTGTTTCTGAGATATAGGGGGCTTCTAAGCGAATACCCCATTTGTCGTAGCGCGGCATATTGGCGATAAACGGGTGACTGCCTCTCCGGTTGACGACCCATTTGCCAAAGGGCAGGAGCTGCAATTCGTCTGGTGTCATCAATGGCCGTGCAATCATATTGACGCTGCGGCTGCTGTTTGATCCACTATCAAAAAGGCCGCGGCCTTCCCGGTTGTTGGTTGAAACGGAACCGGCAGCGACCGTCTGGTTTCCAAGCAGCTTGCTGAAGGTAACGGCGGTATCGGACATGGGGGAAAAGCCACCGAAAATAACGGTCTGGCAGCAGTCTCGAATAATAGTCTCGCCGTCTGCACCGTAGGTCTGTCTGAGCTGTGCCGGTGACTGGATGCAGGGCACGATAATAATGTTACGGGATCGCGAAGCGCCGAACATGCCGAGAATGTTGCCCATATAAGGAAAAATGCCGAATTCATCGGCGAAGATATAAAGGCGGCGTGTAAGCTTGTTTTCTTTTGTGCATTCATCTGCATAGACGATGGCCTCGTTTATGATCTGGCTAAGGAAAAGGGAGACCAATACGTGTTTTGTGGCGTCTTCTTCCGGGAATGTGATGAATACGGCAACTTTTTTCTGGTAGATGTCTGCGACTGTGATTTTGGAATTCTTGCAGAGAATGTTTTCTGACTCTGAGTCGATGAAGGCAAGCAGGCGGGACATGGAGGTTGTGATAACAGATAAATACTGCATACCCTCGCTGCCCGGTACGGAGCCTGCAAACCAACGGATTTTGTCATCTTCAGGTAGAAGACTGAGAATCTCATTCAGCTTTGTTTGCTTGACTTTCCTTTGGCTATCGGTCTCATCATTTGCGGATTTAACGGTTTGAACGAATTCGAGAAGAATTTTAAATACGGAAACGATATGACGTTCTTCCGGCTTGCAGTATTGCGCAACAAGCAGGATTATGGAGGTGATCAAGCCTTCAGAGGAATCGTAGAAATACGAGTTCTGACCGCCGCCGTCAAAGCCCTTTGTGTGGACAATAGAGTTTGCAAGAGCTTTTGCGTAGCGCTCGGCGCGGCTGTGGTAGTCTACACGTTTAGGGTCATCGCGCCACATATCTATGTAGAGATTGATGAGCTGCATGTAATTGTAGCTGTCGCTTTTCATCGGTGTGCGGAAGTTGATATTCAAACAGGTATAGCCGTATTGTTCGCAGAGCTTACCGTATAAACGGAGCAGGTCACCTTTGCTATCCGTTGAGATAAAGGAAGTACCGCAAGCGAGCGCGTATTCGATATTCGGAATCATAAAGGTGGTGGTTTTGCCGCCGCCGGTTCCGGCAACCATGAGAGTGTGGCTGTCTGAAGGATCGATGGTTGCGAGAATTTGTTTTTTGTTCTGTTTCAAATTAACGACGATGCCTGCGGTAGTCGGGCGGCTTTCTTTGTTGTATCTCCACGCTTCCGGCTCGTAAGGAACTTGGATAGTCGAACTCTGTATCTCCTCTTGCGTTGCCCAACGGGCAGTGCCATACTGGCCGTCGCCGACGGTTTTACGCTTAATAGAGTCCAAATTGTAGCGCTTTTGTGACTCGGATAAAAAGATCAAAGCGACCAAAGCAATACCGACGATGGATAAAAATATAATTTGCTGTGGGGTCATAGAAACTCTCCTTTCTGAATTTTGTCTCTCAAGACGTCGTTCCAGTCCTTCTTGCACGGGCACAGAATAGAGGTTATGTATTTGCCGGAAAACTGCCGCATGAAGCGTTTGGCGGCTTCTTGCCCTCGATTTTCGGGCTTATTTATATCGTTATCAAAGCAGAAAGCGATACGTTGAATAGATTTGTGCTCCTTGAGAAATCGACGTAAAGGATTTTCTGAAAGCCCGCCAAGCGATAAGTAGCTTGCTCTGTGCCACGGTTCATGCCGATGCAGTGTTAGAAAGCTCATCAAGTCGATGGGTGCTTCAAATACATACAGCACCGTGGCGTTATCATTGGCGTATGAAAAACCGCAGTTGAACTCACCGCCGGTCACAAAGCCACGGTAACGCTGCGCAGAATTCGTGCCGCGCTTATGAGCTGATTTTACGCGGCCGAAGCAGTCATAGCATACAAATACGATGTTGCCTTGTTTGTCTTGATAAATCAAATGCTCATCAATGAAAGTATTGATAATCTCGTGTGCGATGCCGCGTGTATGCGTGAGATACGCATACAGACGACGGTTATCCGGTGCAGCTGGCGGCAGACAGAAGGCAATGGGAATCATGTCTGTGGATTTTGATTCTCGTTTGGCGGGAGGAGGGGCAACGAGATCAAAAGTGATCTGTCGGTTGCCGATGAGCTCGAGCACAGCGTGCGGGAAGCTTTTGTGAAAGAAGTTTTGCACAAAAGCTACGGCAGCGCCGTGCTTGCCGGTGCTGTTTTGATACCATTTATAGCCGTGGATCACGCAGCTATCGTGCTTTTCCCAGATGTAATGATTTCCTTCTTTTTGCACCTTTTCACCGCGGTCGCGCAGATATTCGACAATGTCTGTGTGCTGTGCAAGCGCGATCTGCTCTTGTGTCAGAGGAATATATTCACTGTGGCTGCGCATCTGAATTCCTCTTTTTACTTTCTACGACGGTAATTTCTATGCCCTTACGACGGAATTTTTGGAGAAAGGACTTTGTTTGCTGTTTTGTCAAGGATAAATCTGTGCGCATTTGTCTGGATGAAATAGAGTAGTTATGGTCGACAATATACTGATATACGGCTTCTTCAGTATTTTTGTTCAGCGGCAATTTTATGATGTCGCTCGCTTGGATAATGGAAATCTGCATACCGTTTTTACGGAATTTATGAATCATATTGTTGAGCTGTTCTCTGGATACATTAAGATCCCGACAAGCCTTTGCGATAGAAATTTCACAGTTATGTTCTTCTATGTACTGTCGTGCTTCTCGGTAAATCTGCCTCTCGACCGATTTTCGGATGACACGGACATTCATGCCTTTTTTTCGCAGTAGGCCGATTAAGCTATAAACCTGACTCGGTGTTACGGCAAGCTCGTCACAAGCTTGTTTGACAGTGATTTTGTAATTGTTTTCGAGAACATAATTGTATATAGCTCGTGAACTATTAGATTTAAAGTTGATTTTGTTGCTTTTTTTCTTCATAGGGATCCCTTAAAGATATTACTGGAAAATTTGTTCGTAGTCTTCTTTTTGACCGAGCGCTCGTTTAAGCCTGCGCTGCATACGTCTCTGCTTTCGGTCGGTAGTGGCAGTGGCAGACTGTTGATCTCGCAGCGTTTGGCGGCACAAAGCGTTGCCTATCGTATTGAGTAGGCGAGCAGCAAAGCTGAGGTTCTGTTGCTGCTGTTGCTTTTCGGCGTATTCTGCTGCACGCTGCTCTTGACGGATACGCTGCATCTCCATGACTTCTAAGCGTTGCTGTGCATAAATGCTGCCGCGTTCAGCCGCGACCGTATACCAGTGCACGGCGGTTTCATGGTCTGCATCGCATCCGAGTCCGTAGCGATACATAGTTGCGAGGCGCACGGCTTGTTGTGCTGTTGCCGATGTAGGACGATGTTCTTCAGCATATAGCATACCGACGCGTGCTGCCGCATAGTGTGCGTAAATCTCCGTTGCATCTCCGTCGATACGCTGCATGAGTTGACCGAGCTTGTATTCGGTTTCCGGTGTTTTCAGTGCGGCCTTGTAGTGGTCTATTGCAAGTGAAAGATCTTCGGGCACGCCAAGACCGTATTCATACATGCGTGCAAGGCGCAAGTGAATATGGTTTTCGGGATGATCGTCTTTTAGCCAGATTTCAGCGGCAGTTTTGTAGAGCTTTTGCATATCGGTTAAAGGCAGCTGCTCGTTATTCTGCATAGTTGGAACTGAAATTACCGTTGATGCCTACCGTGCGGTAACGCGTAACCGCCTCATCGCCGAGCGCCAATAGACTGATTCCATCCTCGGGGTTTGGCGTAGGGGAGGCAGTGGGTTCAGCCGTTGCTTCCGGCTCTGCACTGACCTCCAATTCAGTCGGTTTCTCTGTTACCTTCGGTGTAGGTTCTACTGTCGGTTCGGCAGAGGGCTTTGCACTTGCCTCCGGTGTTGCGGTCGGTTCTGCCGTGCTTTCCGGTTTAGGTTCTGCATCCGGCTCCGTGTCCTGCGCTGCTTTTTCAGCGTTTGTTTCGACCGTAACCGATACGGGTTTATCGGCCTCATCGGCAAGAGCGCTCATCGGCACGGCGCTGAAAATCAGCAGCGCTGCAAGCAGACACGCAAGTGACTTTTTGAGTTTCTTTTTCATGTTTTTGCTTCCTTTCAAAGATTTTCTATATGAAAAAAGCCGCATATAAAATGACACGGCTTGAATTTGAGCAGTAAAAAAGCACTCAATGTAAAATCGAGTGCTTCATTCTGCAATATTCACTTTATTTGATCCTTATCTATATTCCCAATGGCCGACTTCATCTTTTGCAGGAACGTCTACCACCCAGAACTGACCTGTCTTAACAAAGTAACGTTCACCAGAAACCATGGAGTAACCACCATGGTCGTTTCCTTTGTCAAATTCGCTCCAAGTGTGGTCGTTTATTTCCTCAACAGTTGCAAATTGAGCTCCACAGCCATTGCACTGATACACCCAATCGCTTGTCCAGTAGCCGTCGTCTTCCCAGTGTCCTTGTTCAGCTTGTGCCGGTGTGTCAACAACCCAAACCTTTTCCTTGGGCTTCGGTGTCGCGGTGGGCACGGCTGTTGGTGCTGCGGTAGGAGCTGCCGTAGGCTTGGCTGTGGGAGCTGCGGTGGGTACAGCTGTCGGTTTCGCAGTCGGTGCGGGCGTAGGTCTGGCCGCACTGCCGGAAGGCTTGCTGTTGGAAGTATTGGAGCTGCTCGGTTTTGCGGTTGCTGCCGGTTTCGGTGTGGGCTTGACCGTACTGCTGCTTTCTGTCTTCGATGCGGAAGACGTGCTGCTCGGCTTCGAGCTTTCCGTCCTTGTGTCCGGTTTCGCTGTCGGCTTAGCTGTCGCAGTGGGTTTCGTACTTGCAGCCGGTTTGCTGCTCAATGCGGCACTGCTTTCCTTCTCAGCTACCGCGCTGCTCGTGCTGCTTGCTGCCGAGCTTTCCGTTTCGGTATTCTCCGCAACATTGTTTCCTGTGCACCCTGCAAAGGATGCCATGAGCACTGCTGCTATTATAATTGCTGTAAGTTTCTTTTTCATGTAAATCAGCTCCTCAGTTAAATTATAGCGCGAGACTTTCTTCAAATTAAGTATGCAAAAAGAAGGTGCTCGAATTATCGGCACCTGCTTACGCTGCGTATGGGAGATATTTTATTTTACATTGCGGTGTTTACGATAAATAATAACGCTCATAGCCACTGCGGAGATCATCAAGATCATGATTGCAGCATAAACGACCGTGTTGTCACTGCCGGTTTTCGGCATGGAAGATGTCGGCGTAGGCGTTGCTGCGGGCGTTGCTGTGGGCGCTGCTGTGGGCGCTGCCGTAGGCGTTGCTGTAGGAACCGCTGTGGGTGTTGCCGTAGGTGTTGCCGTAGGTGTTGCCGTGGGCGCTGCCGTAGGTGCTGCCGTGGGTGTTGCCGTAGGTGCCGCCGTGGGTGCTGCCGTAGGTGCCGGTGTTGCTGTGCTCTCGGGCTTTTCTTCCAGCTCTCCGTCGGACGTGTATACATAGGTTTTATCTTCGATGATGGAAGCATTGAAGCTATCGGACAGCACTTCGCCGTCTTCGCCGATCTCACGCACGGTATATGTGCCGTAAGGGAGAAGCTTCGTAAGTGCCGTGCCATTCTCATCGACGGTTACGATGTCACGCTCGGTTTCTTTTGCATCGTTGTAGCTTCCGGCGGATGCAAGGTAAACCTCGAATTTGCGATCCTGTGCGTCAAGCGTATCGAGCGACAGCACCGCAATGTCAGACTGCGTTTTTATAGCAATCTTACCTTTGATAACTTCGTCTCTGAGGCTGAAATTGTCAAAAACAAAAGGTTCTTCACTACCGCCGACTGTGATATTATACGTGTGTACAATCGGGTCCAGCTTGTAGCCGGTCGGCGCTGTGATTTCCTGCGCACGGATTCGTCCAAAAGGCATATTTTCCACCATAGCAAAACCGGTTTCGTCGGTCGTAATGTCGCTATAGGTTTCACCGGTGCCCTGCGGATAGTATACACGGTAAACTGCGCCGCCAAGCGTTGCATCACCGGCTGCTGAGCCGTAATCTCTGTCGTTTTTGTAGATTTTCATGGTAATCGAGCTCGGCTTTACTGTAGAGTTTAAGAGAACATCATCATTCGTGATTTCAAAAACATGATGATTCTGATCGTAACGGTATCCTTTTGCTCTTGTGCGCATAACTGCAACATAATTTCCGCTCGGCAATCCGCTCGGAACCTCGCAGTAACCGTTTTCATCTGTAGCTTGCGTTGTTGCGCACGGCTCGTGTTCCCAATACGGATAATTGTCCGGATCGTCTACATCCTTGTAAATCGCGTACACAGCGTCCTCAAGGCTGTAATACGGATTACCGGTCGTGAAATCCGTTTCTGATTTAGTCAGCTGAACAGCGACTTTGTAATGCGGTTCGTCTGTGGTTTCTCCGTCAGAAGTCTCATCCGCAAATACACCTATCGGCATAATACCGAAGATCAACAGAACGGCCAGAAGACACGCAAACGTTTTTTTCATCTTCATGATTTTACTTCCTCTCGCTTTGATTTTATTTCAGCTGCATAAAGTGCAACTTTTGTCTGAAATTGAATATATCTTTATCGTTATTTTAATACTATCATAAAATCATTTCAATAACAAGTGATAATCAAATTTTCATTTCTTTTACATGCCGATAAAACGTGCTGCTTGTAAGTCCTGTAAGTCTCTGTGCCTCTACGGCTGTAATTTCGTGAGCACGCCATTTTACACAGACTTGCAGAAACTGTTTCTTGTCGACTTGCACTTTCGGCCGCCCGGTGATCCGACCTTCCTGCATCGCAATGCGGCGCCCTTCTTCAGTACGCTGCCGGATGCAATCGCGCTCAAGCTGCGCTAATGCTCCGAATACGGTCAGCATAAATTGACCTTGCGGGGTAGAGGTGTCGATTGACTCCTTCAGACTTTGGAAAGCAACACCTTTCTTTTGCAGCTCGTCTATAATGGTAAGTAGATCGCGCGTGTTGCGTGCAATTCTGGATATATCCGAACAGACGACTTTATCACCTTCCCGGGCGAAGCTTATCATAGCTTCAAGCTGCGGACGATCTCTGTTTTTGCCGGATGCTTTATCTATGTAGATCTTCTCTGCATGGCAAGCATGTGCGTCTCCCAGCTGTCGCGCCTCGTTTTGCTCTGCGGTAGAACACCGGGCATAGAAAATAATCATTGAATACCTCCCTAACCAAAAACGTGCCAAAAGATACCAAATAGTTTTGCTACATTTCAAAACTACAAAAGTATATCTTTTGACACATGAATATACATTGAATCAAAAGGTATAACTTTTGAAACAGTTCATTCTTGACATTCCCTCACAGGTCGTTTATACTTGTAGATAGAAAGAGTGCTGCCGATGAACGGTTAGTCCTCGGGATAGTTATTTAAGAAATAACCGCGATCCGTGGCAGGGGCGGTTATTTCTTTTTATCTATGTATTTAATGATGATCGGAATAATGATGCCGAGGATCATAAGGACAAGAGACAGAATCTCAAAATCGCTCATACATATCGCCCTCCTTTACGAAAGCGTAAAGCGAGGGCTTTTCGAAAAAGAAGTCACCCTCACTTTCATGAGGGCGGAACCGTCCACCGTTATGGCAGCACCCGAACCGCATTTGCGGTTCGCTTTCATTCTACCAAATTTGGCACTATATGGCAATGTTTTTATTCGACACTCACGGCCACCAGTTTGCAGTTTAGCGCGGCTGCTATCCGCAGCAGTGCTCGGAGCTGTACCATGTGCTTTTTCTGCTCCATGAGTGCAACCTCCGTCCACGAAACTCCGGCGGCAGAAGCTAATTCGCGCTGCGATATTTTAAGTGCTTGCCGCTGTAAAATCAGGCTATCAATCAGCTCTATATAAGCGTTTGGCATTCTATCACTTCCTTTCAGAACCGACAATGTTTCCGGCTTTCTTTTTTGTCTGCGGCGGATCAATGTGAGCTCCATTTCGGACATTCTCCGCACTTGGTCAGCTCGAAAATATACCGCCTCAGACCAAGAGCGATTGCAGTACATGAGTTTGCCCTCGTTCTCTACGGGACAATATCCTCGCTTGCGCCATTGCTTCTCCGTGGTGATTTGGGCTTTCTCCTCCTCCGATAACTCATTATAAACTCTGTATTTCGTTGCCATTTTGTTTCACCTCGTTTTTTAAAACATCTCTCAGAACTTGCGCGATCGTAACTGCATCCACACGCGGCATATTTCGCACGAGAAGTCTATCAACGATCCATGCTGACTCATTCAAGTTTTCGATTTCCGGGAGGGCTATGCCGTAGTTCGGCACGGATATGTAATACGTAATCGTTTTGCCGACTAAGGGTAGGTTTTCCATGATTTTTGCAATAACAACTGTAATACTTGAGCGCGATTTAATACGCACAATTTGTGCGTCTCTGTTACCTTGTACGGTATATTCTGCGTTCCATGTTTCTGTTGATGTTCTAATTAACATCATTACTGCACGCTCCTTTGTTCAGAACCGGCAATGTTGCCGGTTTTCTTTTTTTGTCTGCGGCGGATTAGCAAGATCAACAGCAGCAACAGCATCGCCGCAAAGGAAGTTATGAGGCCGATTGCAAGCCCTTCCGCATATTTTTCTATCCACGTGCTGCCCTCCGGCACTGCCTTTTCTTCGACTTCCGCTATAGCTTCTTCGGCCATATCCACCCGGTGGCCGCGCACAAGCAATCTGTGCGTATTCACGCCATACGGTGTGCAGGTGAGCAATGTGACATAATCTTGTTGCGTATCGATACGGATCAAATCAATGTCTGTGGGCTCCACCACTGCGATGTTGTCCACTTCGTAAGCTAATTTCTGGTTGCACACCGTGATGAAGAACATATCTCCAAGCTCAAGCTTATCGAGGTCGGTAAAAAGCTTTGCGCTTGCCATGCCGGAGTGTGCGGAGATCACGGCGTGTGTGCCGATACCGCCCACCGGCAGCGACGTGCCTTTCATGTGACCCGCGCCCTTTTCCATCGCCGTACCGGTCGTGCCGTGGTATATAGGCAGGTCTATGTTAATGGCCGGTATCATTATGTAGCCCATGATGCCGTTATTGGCAAGGTTCAGAAGATCTTCGTATGGCGGCAGGTCGGCTTTGATTTTATCGACATCTTCAATTTGTACGGTGGAGATTGTTTTGTTATATTCCCGTGCTGCCGCCAACGCTGCATCGATTTCCGAGGTGTCGAGTTGCTGAAGCTTTTCCGCATATTCTGTCTGTACAAGCGACTGCGTGTGCTCATTGTTAATCGATGCAATTAACGGGTAAGCAGCTGCACCCGCGCCGAGCAGGATCACAAGGATAAAACAGATAATGATGATGGTATTTTTGCGTTTGCTCATTTTTTAATCCCTCCAATCTTTTTTGCGACGACGATCAGCCTGCCGTTATCGTTGCTGTATTCGCATGTCGATAGAGTAACTAATTTATCTCCATATTCGGCATCAATGCCCGTATCATATAGAGCACGCTGCTTACATTCCTGTACGTATGTATTAAAGGTTAATTCGTTGTTCTCGATGTAGTTGTAGTATTGAAAACTGTCTGCTTGATAGGCCGTTGTGATGACGACCGCCATGACCTCATATAGCCCCAACTCGTCTAACGTATCAAAGCGCACGTATTTGTGGTTCTCCCAGAAAGCCTTTTGCTTATAAAGCTCGAGGTCGCTGAACATCCCACCGTCGAGCATGTGGTGGCCGTAAATTACTAAGTTATCGCACGTGCGAATGTCGCAGTTTTCCTGTAAATACGGCGTGCCGAGGTTGCTGTACGCCTTCTCAAAGTTTCGGCGCAAATAATAATTAGGGCTATCCGGCGACTGCATCACCGGGTAATTGATCTCTGTGCCTGGCACGCGTATCCAGCCTACAAAATCGGAATTGTAGTTGTGCAGTTCCCCATAAACTTCAAGCAGCTGCGCCACCCGTTTATCTTCCACCGTGCTAATTTGCTCTAAGTCTCCCAATTCGTTTTCCGCTGCGTCTACTTTTTCGGCTATGGTTGCAAACAGTTCCTTTTGCTCTGCTTTTTGCTGTTGGTTATCAATAAGCAGATACGCGCAAAATCCCGCGACGCACAGCAGTAAAATCGCGATGATGATGGCTATAATCTGCGCACCTTTGTGCGTTCGCTTTTGGGGCATGTTTTCACCTTCTTCAATTTTTCCTTTTCACCCAAAGCCTACACACAATGGTTGCAGGCTTTGGGTGGGGCTCAGTGCTGCCACTGAGCCCTCCCTGCGAGGTAAACCTTATTCAAAATTTTGGTGTACTCTTACTTATCTTCCTGCTCTTTTCTTCTCTTGAAAACCAAGAAGAAAATGAATGCGGAAGTGCCGAGGCAGAAGACGAGAACGCCGCCGATAGCAAGCGCCCATGTGCCGTTTTCACCGGTCATTGGGGTTTCAAATCCCTTGGTGTTCACGACCTGCAGCGGAGCGATTGCGTTCTTGGAACCCGCATCCATCTCATCGTCGAGCATCGTGACGTCGTTGCCGTCAACCGTTGCAGATGCAGTCTGATAGTTGTGAGCCAACTGCTTCTGCGGGATGTTGGCGAGCTTATAATCTTCATTGTTCGGGAAGTTGTAGCGCGGGTCGTTCTGGATAACACCGAGTGTATCTTTGCTGTAAATGTCGCACGGACGGTTTGCATCATCGACGGACGTAATCGTTACGTCGATATTATTCTTGAGCAGCGTGTAGCCGTTGGCCGTTTCAAGCTCTGTCCAGATATATTCGTCGTCCTCAACGCCTTTAAGGATGATCTGGCCCTTTTTTCCATTCCATTCGACGGGGTGCATTGCTGTTGCCGAGGCTTCCTTATCCGTGTGGCCGGTAACATACCAGATGCCCTCATCAGCGTTCAGCGTAGCGATAACGTAATAACCGTCAGTCTTGTTCTGTGCCTTGAAGAGAACGTGATCGAACATCGTCTGTTCTGCCTTACCATCGCTAAAGGTCTTGGCAACGTTAATCGCGTATGTATAGATATGGCAGTCATCGATGAGCGTGTCAAAATACTTATCGTTAGAGCGCTTCCAAGTCAGAACAACATTGTTCTCGTTGCCGTTGTCGCCGTAAACAAGGCTTTCGTCACTGTTGAGTTTTGCATTATAGCGGATACGGAGCGTGTAGTTGCTGTAACCTGCGTACAGAGCGCCGTTGGAGTTATTCGCAGCTGTATTGGCTGTATTGATCTCTTTGAGACCGGCAGGTGTCATGGCAATCGTCATGGTGTGGGACTTATCGCTGTTTTCGGCTTTTGCAACCGTGAATTTGTTGTCAGCTTCCGTCCACTTTGCAACAGATTGCGTGCAAGCTGCATCCTTGAAGAATTCGAGCGTTACTTCACCATTGTAGGAAAGGCCACGTGCAAGAACATCCTTAAAGGTATAATCGCTGATATTGGTGGCCGTAGATGTGATCGTCGGCAATGTGCTGATGATCTGGTACTCAATCGTGTCACCTGCGGATGCCGTTGCATTGTGTGCAAAGCCATCGGTAATGGTATCGGAAGCATTGTTGTGACCGGTATCGGCCTTTGCCTCACGGACTGTTTTTTCGAGCGTCACGATACCCGTTTCATTCTTCGGGTACAAAGTTACATCGTACAGCCAGTTATGGCCACCGT
>ENA-OUQL01000526-OUQL01000526.1-human-gut-metagenome-genome-assembly--contig:-NODE-526-length-15331-cov-5.62444_pt1 | contig 15331 bp, 14 predicted proteins | sample MGYA00237945_ERZ548829 | MGnify/ENA primary metagenome ERZ548829 (study PRJEB26490, sample SAMN05194708) | human gut metagenome | biome: terrestrial biome; feature: human-associated habitat; material... | reverse complement strand
AAGGCTGTCTGAAACGGAAATCAGGATGGAACGATTCAATGACGCGGTGCGGACGGTCTGCGACCTTTTGTGGAATTTTCCAATGCTGGTGCTGCTTGCCGGGACACATTTGTATTTTACAATTCGACTGGGCTTTATTCAAAGGAAGCTGCCGGATGGACTGCGCCGAAGCCTGTCCTCTGCCGGATCAGGAGGGCTGTCACCCTATGAAGCACTGTCAACCGCCCTGGCGGCGACAATCGGAACCGGAAATATCATCGGAATTTCGAGCGCAATCGCGATCGGAGGACCCGGGGCGGTTTTCTGGTGCTGGATCAGCGGCTTTTTCGGGATGGCGACCTGCTATGCGGAAAGCGTGCTGTCCGCAGCGTGCCGGAAAAAGCGGGCAGACGGAAGCTTTTATGGCGGACCGATGTATGTGATGGAGCAGCTGTTGCACAATCGGCTGCAGGCGGTTCTTTTTTCCGTCTTTACCGTGCTGGCGGCGCTGTGCGTTGGAAGCGGTGTTCAGGCGCATTCCTTGACAGCGGTAATTTCTCGCAGGCTTCCGGTGTCTGTACACTGGATCGGCATCGCAGCGGCGCTTTTGGCGGGCAGCATCCTGATCGGAGGAGCGAAAAAAACGGCGAAGGTTTGTACCTGCCTGGTTCCGGTGATGAGCGTGCTGTACCTGGGTAGCTGTCTGTTTTTGCTGGTAAAAAATGCAGCATGGATTCCGGCGGCGCTTCAGGCGATTTTTGTGTCTGCTTTTTCGAAAAAAGCGGTGATCGGAGGCATTGCAGGGACTGCAGTGAAAATGGCGGTTCGCACCGGAATGGCGAAGGGACTTTTTACAAACGAGGCTGGAATGGGCTCGATGCCGATGACAGCGGCAGCGGCGGAAGGGCTATCTACGCGGGATCAGGGGCTGGTTTCGATGACGGGAGTGTTCTGGGATACGCTGGTGATGTGCGCGGTGACGGCGCTTGCAATTTTGAGCGATATGGTAAAAAATGCCGCTCCTTACAGGGCGGCTGCTGTAGATGAATATTGTTTTGTTGCATTTTCGAACCTGCCGGTTGCGGGGGAGGATCTTTTGTCGCTCTGCCTGGTGCTGTTTGCATTTGCGACGATTATCGGCTGGAGCTTTTATGGGGAATGTGCGGCGCGGTATTTGTGGGGCGAGAGAGGTGTAACGGTATTTCAGGTGATTTACATGGTGTTTGTATATCTCGGATCCGTCTGCTCGCTGGAGCTGGTCTGGAACCTGTCGGACCTATGCAATGCCTGCATGGCGGTTCCAAACCTTTGGTGTCTGTGGAAATTGAAAGAGCTGATTGTGGAAAAGACCCGGAACTGATCAGAGGTTCGGGTTCTTTTTATGGATTTTGGTGCTGGTAAAGCCGGAGCCTTTGACCTCGTTTGCATCACTGATGATCAAAAAGGCATGGGGATCGATTTCCATGACAATCTGATTCAGGGAAGCCATTTCGCGACGTGAAACGACGGTCATCAGGACGGGCTGATCGGTCTGCAGATAGCCGGTCGTCGCATTTAAAAGGGTGCAGCCGCGGTCAAGACGGGTAAAAATTGCCTGCCGGATTTCTTCATAATGACTGCTGACGATGTCGGCGCGCGCCTGATGGGTGCCGATGACTAAAACCTTGTCCAGCACAAAGGTATAGATCATGACGAGCAAAATGCCGTAAAGACTTTCTTCGATGTCGGAAAAGAACATCTGCAGAATCAGGATGGAAAAATCAAACACATAGAGCGTTGCGGAAACAGGGAGATGGAATAGTTTTTTTAAAATCAGGGGCGGGATGTCCATACCGCCGGTGGATGCGCCTGCACGGATGACAATGCCAATGCCGGCACCGATCATCATTCCGCCGAGGATCGTGCAGAGCATTGCGTCCTCCGTCAGGGAGGACAGCGCCGGGAACTGCTGCCAGAATGCGAGCAAGATTGGGTAAAAGAACGTGGACAAAAGCGTAGTCGCGGCAAACTTCCAGCCGAGCACGAAAAGACCGAGCAAAAAGGTCAGGACATTGAAGCACAGTACGAACGCTGTGATCGGCGTGTGGAACCAGTGCGCAGATGCGAGGGCCAGACCGGTTGTGCCGCCGGTGATGATGCCGGATGGAAGGATAAAGGCGACGACCGCAAGGGAATACAGGGCGTTTCCAAACAGAATCAGGAAAATCCGGAACAGATTTTTTAACGTATGGTGCAGTTTGGGTGACATGGCAGTTTCCTTCTTTCATTGTGATAATACAGTAAAGCGTCAAAAAAAGCGGGATATGTGAACCCCACACATCCCGCTTCCGAAATTTCTTTTTGTATTATAGCGTTCGAATGCAAAAAAGTAAACAGATTATGACTTTGTTATGGAAAAAAGTACAATTTGTGGATATACTGATATCAGGGTCAAAAGGTCGGAAATCCGGGGCAAGTGTGCTTGCAGGAGGTTTTTCGAACTGTTTACTCTGGTACCATAAACAGAATAGAATAAAGATTGAAAAATAGTAACTGTTCCGTAGGTCTGCGCATTTACTGCGCTGACCGTAAGAAAACTTAGGCTGGAAGGCAAAAATCCTATCGGCACAGCCGATTTGGAATGGATTTTTGCGCGTAACTGTGAGGGAACAGAACAGTTACGAAAAATAGAATTTTTCAATCGCGAGATTTGTGTCTGCGCACACTTGACACAAACTCGGCATGTACAAAAAAATGTGTGCAGAAATGAGAGGAAAATATGGCTAAAAATATTACCGTGGATAATTTTGAAAAAGAGGTACTGCAGGCGGCAGGCCCCGTTTTGGTAGACTTCTGGGCAACCTGGTGCGGACCCTGCCGGATGCAGGGACCTGCAGTGGAAAAGCTGGCAGAGGAAGGCTATAACGTCGGCAAAATCAATGTGGACGACGAGGGTGAGCTTGCAGAGCGCTATCATGTGATGAACATTCCGACTCTGATTATTTTCAAAAACGGCGAAGAAAAAGAGCGCATGGTCGGCGTACAGAGCAAAGATCTGCTGGAAAGCAAATTAAAGGCGCTGGCATAAGGCGTTGTGACAAAGCATTTGCTACAGGAAACGGCTTGCTTTCAGCCGCTGTCATAGTACAATGATATGGTATCACGCAAAGCAGCAGGATATGCCGCATAGATACAAAGGGGAAAGAGGGAAAAAGATGGAACTGGGAATTAACACAGATTTTGCAAACGAGCCGTGGGAACTGGAAGAAATCAAAAACAAGCTCCGCGAGATCGCAGAGGCTGGCTTTACGCACATTCACTGGTGCTTTGACTGGGATGGGGATTATCTGTACGCCCGCAGTGAAATGGAGCAGATCCGCAGCTGGATGGACGAGCTTGGATTGAAAGAAAAAGGACTGCATGCTTCGAAGGGCAGCCGCCGATTTGTAGAAAGATATGCAGAGGCACCTCATGGCAGAAAAGACTACCTGTCCGAGCTGGAACCGAACCGTATCGCAGGCGTCGAGCTGATTAAAAACCGTGTGGAGCTGGTTCATGTGCTGGGAGGCAAGGAGATCGTGCTGCATATGTATCTGCCGACCAAGAGCTTTGAGGAAAAGCCGGAAACCAAAGAGCTTTTCTATCAGCAGGCATGCAAGTCTCTGGATGAGCTGCAGCCCTATTGTAAGGAGCTTGGGGTGAAGATCTGTCTGGAGAACCTGTTTGAAGCTTCTGCAAAAGATCAGATCGAGCAGTTTGATTATCTGTTTGGACGTTATCCTGCAGATTTTCTGGGACTGTGCATCGATACCGGACATGCAAACCTTGTCGGCGGCAACGAGTTCATCAAGCTGCTGGCAACCCGCTATGCAGACCGTTTCTTCTGCCAGCACTTACATGATAACAGGGGCTGGGGAAAAGAAGATGGCTGCGGAGACGCACACCGTCTGCCGGGGGAATGCAGCATTGACTGGAAAGAAACCATGAAGCTTGTCCGGGCGTCCGCTTACGAGCAGCCTTTCGTGATGGAAGTTTCCAAGCCGGAAGGGGAAGACTGCGCACATTACTTAAAGCGCGCCTATGAAGCAGGCGTTTGGATGGCAAATTTATAGAATTGATAAAGATTGTCCGGAAAGGGGGATCTGTATGCACTATGCGGAAGAAGAAATGCAGTATCATCTGCAGATTCATAACGGGCAGGTTGGAAAATATGTCATTTTGCCGGGAGACCCTAAACGGTGTGAAAAAATCGCCGCATATTTTGAACATCCGGTTTTGATTGCGGACAGCCGGGAATTTGTGACGTATACCGGAACGCTGGAGGGCGAGACAGTTTCTGTGACCTCGACAGGCATCGGCGGTCCCTCTGCGGCGATTGCGATGGAAGAGCTGTTCAAAGCGGGCGCGCATACGTTTATCCGCGTCGGAACCTGCGGCGGCATTGATACAGAGGTACAAAGCGGCGATCTGGTCATTGCAACCGGTGCGGTACGAGCTGAGGGGACGAGCCGGGAATATGCTCCGATCGAATATCCGGCAGTCGCAAACCTGGATGTGATCTGCGCACTGCGAGAGGCAGCCCGGGATCAGGCAATCCGATTTCATACGGGCGTTGTGCAGAGCAAGGACTCCTTTTACGGACAGCACGAGCCGCAGGTCATGCCGGTGGATTACATGCTGCAGCAGCATTGGGGCGCGTGGAAAAAGATGGGATGCCTTGCATCGGAAATGGAATCCGCGGCGCTGTTTATCGTGGCGCAGTATCTTCGGGTGCGCTGCGGCGCGGTATTTCTGACGATGGCGAACCAGGAGCGGGAAGTGCTCGGACTTTCTAACCCGGTCGTCCACGACACGGATATGGTGGTGCGCGTCGGCGTGGAGGCACTGAAAAAGCTGATCGCACAGGATCGCATGACGAAGCTGTGAGCCTGGGATCTGTCTGTTGAGCCGCGTAATCAGGGATGGATGTGTCCTGCACAGAGTATTTTCCTTGTCACCATAACAAAAAGAGCAGTCCCCGTGACGGTGGGAACTGCTCTTTTTCATACAGAATTTTTTAATTCTGTTTCATTCGTTTCGAAATTAAGCGATTTCGTTTACTGCTTTAGCCAGACGGGAAACCTTTCTGGAAGCGGTGTTTTTATGATATACGCCCTTGGAAGCAGCTTTGTCGATAACTGTGGTTGCGTTCAGCAGTGCAGCCTTTGCAGCTTCCTTGTCCTGTGCTTCGATTGCAACACGAACCTTCTTAACAGCGGTCTTAACAGAAGATTTGATTGCTTTGTTTCTTTCAGCCTTGGTCTGGTTTACTAAAATTCTCTTCTTTGCAGATTTAATATTTGCCACGATGATACCTCCAATGAATTAACCCAAAAATGTGTGCTGTATCGTATTACATTAAAGCCGGACACGGACGTTCTAATGCAAACATACATATGTATTCTATTGGATGAAAAGAATTCTGTCAATAGATATTTTCTGGATTTTTGGAAAAAATGGGAATATAGTTCTTACAGTTCACTCGTACCGTTTGGAAGCAGATTTCATGCTCGCATGAAAATCTGCTTCCAAACGGTACGAAGGGAGCGCTATTTTATGAGCAAAAATGAGCTGCGAAGCAGCGGAGAGCGTCGAAGCGCGGTTCATGACAATAGAATGTTCGCGAAGCGTGCATTCTATTGTATTGCGAATGGCGCGAGTGAACTGTAAGAAACACAATCTTAGAAGGAGGGAATGCGAATGAGCGTTTTTGCCGTTCGGACAGATCTTGCACTGGAAGAGGGGGAACGGATCCGGGAGTCCGGCGTTGAGATTCACGGGGTAATTCTGGAAGAGGAAACCAGACCGGAAACGGGAATTTTGGTGACGCGGGTAAAAATAGAGACGAAAAACGGCGCAAAAATTATGGGGAAACCGATTGGAACATACGTTACACTGGAAGCCGGACAGCTTGGAAACGACGAGGAGGAGTATCAGCAGGAGGTAGCGAAGGAACTTTCGGTGCAGCTGCAGAAACTGATTCCTGATCCGGAAACTGAAAAATCCGTGCTGGTCGTGGGGCTTGGAAACCGGCAGGTGACGGCGGATGCGCTGGGACCGCGGGTGGCGGACAGACTGTTTATTAACCGGCACATCATTCTCGAGTTTGGCGCTGCAGCGTATAACCGGGAAAAAATGAACCGCGTCAGCTCTCTTGTCCCCGGAGTAATGGCGCAGACAGGCATGGAGAGCGCAGAAATCGTGCGGGGCGTCGTGAAGGAGACAAAGCCGGATCTGGTGCTGGTTGTCGATGCGCTTGCGGCGCGTAGTACAAAGCGGTTAAACCGGACGTTCCAGATCAGTGACGCAGGAATCTATCCGGGTTCAGGGGTCGGCAACCACAGAAATGCGCTGACCGGGGAATCTCTGGGAGTGCCGGTGCTTGCGATTGGTGTGCCGACGGTAGTGGATGCTGCGACAATCGTCGGAGACGCGCTGCGGGAGATGGAACAGGAAAACGATTCTGCGTTGCTTCAAAATCGCGAGCATCCGCAGGCACTGTCCGGTCTGAACAATATGTATGTGACCGGAAAGGACATCGATGAGACAATTTTATATCTGAGCGAAATCGTGTCGAATGGAATCAACCGGGCGCTGAACCCGGAAGGGTGATTGCGAACCAATCAATCAGGTACTGAGCCGGGAAAAGTGATTCCAGCCTTTCTGTGCGCATATATTGCAGTATGGGGAAAAAAGACAGACCGAAAAAAAACAGATATCGGGCAGTGATTGCCATTGTGATAGCGGGAATTGTTTTTCTTACGTTTCCGCGCGCAGAGGAACGAAATTTCAGGGAGCTTCTGACGGAGAATGCAGAGCTGGAGCTTTTAAATGCCTTCTGTCCGGTGATCGCAGCGGCAGGGGACAACGGCAGGCTCTTTGTGTCCGGATGGATTTTTCCGTTTCTTGGTTATCAGAGCAAAACAAAAACTGCGCAGCTGGCGCAGGAAAATTCTGATATGGTGGAAAAGATTCTGCTGGCGGAAGGGAGGGACGAATACACCGGGATGAGCGGTGACGATACAGAAAAAAATGCGCCGACGGATGGCAGGAACCTATCGCTTGAAGAGCTTGCGCGGTTGGAAAATGAGCAGGCGGGCGGACAAAAAAGCGGACAAAACGGCGTGGCGGACGGCAGCGAAACCGACGAAAGCAGTGTTGCATCCGACCGCGAAGGGCAAAGCAACGGCGGGATCGAAACCAGACCTGGCGATAGTCAAAACGAAACCGGCGACACAGCAAATAGCTCCGGCATCGGCGATTTTACAGCCTCTCTCCCGGAGAAGCAGCGTACCTACAACTGGTCGGAGCTTACGAGTTATGATGCGCTGGTGCGGGAATTTTATGCGATCGATCCGGCAACCGCGGCGGACGAGACGCAGCTGAATCAAAAGGCGCTGCTTGGCAGGGTGCTTTCCGTACAGAAGCGGACGGACGACCAGCCGCAGATTTTGATTTATCATACCCATTCACAGGAAGCCTTTACCGATTCGATTCCGGGAAACGCGCAGACCGGAATTATGGGCGTCGGGGAGGTGCTGGCGGAAATTCTTCGCAAACAGTATGGCTATAACGTGATGCATCATATGGGACAGTATGACGTGGAAAAAAGGGATTATGCCTATTCCAATTCCCTTCCGGCGTTGGAAGCGATTTTGAAGGAAAACCCGTCGATTGAGGTGGTGATCGACCTGCATCGGGACGAAGTGGCAGAAGGAACACGGCTCGTGACGGAGATCGGCGGCAAAAAAATGGCGCGCTTTATGTTTTTCAACGGACTGTCCAGAACGAGACGGCTCGGGGACATTGATTCGCTTCCGAATAAAAATATTGCGGATAATCTCGCATTTTCGTTCCAGATGCAGGTGCTGTGCAACGAGTATTACCCGGGGCTGACCCGCAGGATTTATTTGAAAGGCTACCGTTACAACATGCACTTAAAGCAGAGGTATCTGCTGATTGAAATGGGGGCGCAGACCAACACCTATGAGGAGTGTATGAATTCCTGTGTTCCACTGGCGCAGATGCTGGATCTGGAATTGTCGGGAAAAACAGATTTTACGCTTGATCTGGAGAAAGGATGAGAGTAAAATGAGAACAATAGTCTCCCGTTTTGCAATGTCCGGCGGATGGGCGCAGAACGGCATTGGTGTTTTCATTCTGATGATATACTGAGGGGATACCATCGACAAAAATACGACAGATAAGGGGTATTAGATGAGAGAGAAAAGAATCAGATGGAACGTATTTGCACAGGCAGTCTATACTATTGCACTGCCGATCGCGTTTCAGAATTTATTGTCTACGACGGCGAGCATGGTGGATACGATCATGATCGGAAGCATGGGAGAGCTATCGGTCGCGGCGGTCGGCATCTGCTCGCAGATTTCGTCGCTGTTTTTCTCCTGCTATTTCGGATTTGCAGGAGGCGCGCTTTTGTTCTTTTCCCAGTATTGGGGTGCCAAAAGTGAAAAGGGTATCAACAAAACCTTTGGGCTTTCCATGAGCTTTATGCTGCTTGTCGGTCTTTTGTTCGGAGCAGTAGCGGTGACAAGACCGGAGTTTCTGCTTGGAATTTATACAGATAAGAAAAATATTATAGAGGTGGCGATTCCCTATATCCGGATCGTTGGCTTTGCTTATCCGCTGCAGGTACTGGCGGTGATCATCAGCTTTCTGATGCGGGCGACAGAGCGCGTCAAGATTCCCCTCGTTTCTTCCGCAGTTGCGCTGGTGGTCAATTTTGTCCTGAACTGGATCCTGATCTACGGACGGTTCGGCATGCCGCAAATGGGAGCGGCAGGCGCTGCGGTAGGCACGCTGGTTTCCGGTATTGTCAATCTGATCATCCTGACGGTGTTTTTGCTGAAAGATAAAAAGACGGTTACCCTGCATGTACAGGAAATGTTCCACTGGGGAGAAGGATTTGCCGGAACCTATCTGTCCAAATGTTTTCCGATTCTGTGCAATGAGCTGTTTTACGGCATCGGTCAGATGCTGATCAATATCGTGATCGGAAGACAGTCGGAAAGTGCGATCGCAGCAATGGCAGCGTTCCGTGTTCTGGAGGGCTTTGTTTATGCCTTCTTCGGAGGACTGGCGGATGCCAGCAGCGTTGTGGTCGGCAAGGAGATTGGTGCAGGACGGCATATGAAGGGCTATCAGTATGTGAAAGGGTTCACGATTCTCTGCCCGGCGATCACATTTGGTATCTGTCTGGTTGGTGTGATCTTCAACCGCCCGCTGTTGTCTTTGTTCGGATTAGGAGCAGAGGCTATGGAATATGGAAAATATATGCTGCTCATTTATCTGGCAGCGGGAACCGTGCGAACCTGTAACTACATTATGAATACCTGTTACCGCGCAGGCGGCGAGGCAATTTTCGGAACCGTTTTGGAAATTATCTGTCTGTATACGATCAGCGTACCTGCAACCTGGGTTGCAGGCATGGTTCTGCATCTGCCGTTCCTGGCCGTGTTCGCCTTTTTGTATACAGATGAGCTGATCCGTCTGGTGTTCGAGCTATGCTATACTGCGAGCGGCAAATGGGTCAAACCGGTTACACAGGAAGGGCGCGCGACCCTCGAAGAATTCCACGAGCAGATGGCGCAGCGCAGGAAGAAAAAAAAGACGGCATAGCGCACCGTCCCATTTAATAGAAACAGACCAAAACAGCCGCCCGGCAGATATTTACCGGACGGCTGAAATTATTTTTTATTCATGAAATGATCTTTATTTCATGAAATGCTTTTTATTTCATGGATTCTTCCTGCTTCTTGATCATTCTGCGAACCATCTCGCCGCCGATGGAGCCGGCTTCCTTGGAAGTCAGGTCACCATTGTAGCCTTCCTTTAAGTTGACGCCCAGCTCGGACGCAACCTCAGTTTTGAAGCGTTCCAGTGCGGCCTTCGCCTCAGGAACTTCCACTCTATTGGATTTACCAGAATTCGTTGCCATGATTAGTCACCTCCATTATTTTCTGCTGTTGGGTTTCAGATAAGCTGCAGAGACTCTGTCATCGGATGGAACGTTGGCTCTGCAGCTGCCTGTCCGGTCGATGTATCAGTGTCACATTTGCTTATCTTGAGCTTAGTATGTTCCGGATACAGGGAATTATAATGGAAATTTTTGTCATTTTAGTTTCCTTTGGAACGACTGATTTACACAGAACAATAGGAATCGAACGGGCAGAGAATTTCTGCACCCAAAAGCGCAGCGTCCTCTTTTGTATGAGCAGCAAACAGAAGAATTTTGTCCTGTGCGCGGTTGCGGACGAGCGCAGCTGCTTTTTTGCGGTTTTCGCTGTCCAGACCGTTGAAGGGTTCGTCTAAAATCAAAAGGTCGAAGGGAACGAGCAGGGCACGCAGCAAAGATAATCGGCGCTTCATGCCGCCGGAAAATTCGCATACCGGCTGGGACAGGGCATTTTGCGGCAAAAGGGCTGCAGCGTAGGCAGAAAGTTCTGCGTCGGAAAGGCGCTGCCTGCACACAAAACGGAGATTTGTCAGGACATCGTAGCCCTCCAGCAGCCGATCCTCCTGAAAAACAGCGGAAATTTTGAGATTTTTTAGTCCATCTATTGTGCCGCTGTCCGGTGTTTCCAGACCCATCAGGATGCGAAAAAGCGTTGTTTTTCCTGTGCCGGACGGAGCCATGAGACAATAGGCGTTTCCGGGAGAAAGCGCGAGGCTTAGATCGGAAAAGACGACCTGTCCGTGATAGGATTTGGAAAGCTTTTGCAGAATCAGATCATTGTTTTTCATGAACAGTGTTCCCCTTTCCGCCGGCAGCAGTCATGAGCCGGAGCAGAATTTTTTCAAAACAGGAGGCGATAAGAATGATCGCGAGCGTCCAGGCAAACAAAGAAGCCGTGTCGAGATAAATTTTTGCTTCATAGAGGTTTGCACCGATGGAAAAGTCGGGGACGCCGATGACCTCGGCGGCGATGCCGGATTTAAATGCCATGCCGAGCGCCGATTTACAGGCGCTGATCAGATAAGGAGACAGCGCCGGACGGTACAGGTAAAAGACTTTTTTATGGAAAGGAACGCGAAAAACCTGCGCCATTTCCAAAAGTTTCGAGGCGGTGCTTTTTAAGCCGCTGACCGTGCTGATGTGCAGGATCGGATAGGCGACCAGAAAAGAAATCAGGATCGAAAGGTTTTTCGAACCGGTCCAGATCAGGGCGAGGATGACAAATGACGCGACCGGGATAGATTTCATAAACTGAATTGGCGGTTCCAGAAATTCCCCGACAATCCGGAAGCGGCAGGAGAGCGCCCCGGTCAGGATGCCGAACAGCATGGCGAGGAAAAATCCAATGCAGATGCGGGAAATCGAAAACCAGATGGAACGCCAGAACCCGGCGGTGATCAGACATGAAAAAAAGGTCCGAAGCGTTTTTGACGGGCCGACGAGCAGGATATCATTGTGAAAGAAAACAGCGAGCAGCTGCCAGACGAGCAGCCAGAATGCGTATATGCCGAGCTTTTTGAAAAGCTTCGGGAATCCTTTTTTTCTATTCATAAAAAATGCTCCATATCAAAACAGCTGCAGCCGCACGCAAAAGCGCGGGATGCAGCTGTAACTTCTTATCATATGGAAACTTTGTTTTCATATGATAAGAAACGCTCCGCGAGGATGCGCACTCGGCGCAAGAATGTGCCGAAGCACATTTTTTTACTGCAGATAATAGAAATCATCCTCCGGCAGGGAACCGCCAACGGACTGTGGGTTCTGCGAAAGCAGTACGGACAGATAGCCGTTTAACGCATCCTTCATGTCCTGTCCGTCGAGATAGGTGATGTTGCAGGCGGGCAGTGCTTTCTGTGCGATGGCAGCTTTTGCGACGATGCCTGCCTTTTCGATCAGGGCAGCAGCACCTTCAGGATCGGCTGCAGTATAGGCGATCGAAGCCTCGTGCTCCGTTAAAAACGTATCTACAAGATCTTTGTGTGCGGATAAAAATTCGTTGTTGACGATCGAAACGCCGGTCACGAGACGGCTGTTGGAACCATCCTCCTGCAGGCTGTCCCATACTTTTGTCAGATCAAGGACAACGGACAGGCTGTCGTTCTGCGCGATGGCAGCAGTTACAAAAGGCTGTGGAAGCAGACCGATCGCATTGGGATCTTCTGCGAGAACTGCGGCAACCTCGGATGCTTCGGACTTAAATTCGAGGGTCACGGCATCGTCGGAAAGACCGGATGCAGAGATCAGATAGCGGAGCACATATTCCGGGGTTGTGCCTTTGCCGGGCAGATAAACGGTTTTGCCGGACAGGTTTTCGATCGAGCTGATAGAAGAATCGCCGGATACCAGATATAAAACGCCGAGGGTGTTGATATCGATCACGGAAACCTTACCTTCTGTCTTGTGATACAGGACAGAAGCGACGTTCGCGGGCAGCAGGGCGATGTCCACCTTGCCGGAAGCAACCAGACCGGTCAGTTCGTCGGCGGCGGTCACCATTGTGAATTCGTAGTTGTTTGCGGCAGTGCCGTTTTTGGCATCATCCATGAGTTTGACCAGTCCCATTGTGGTAGGACCTTTGAGGCCGCCTACGCGGACAACGGTGTCATCAGAGCTTTCCTCCAGGGCTTCGGTCGAGGTCTCTGTTTTAGCAGCAGTCATTTCTTCTAAAGAAACTTCCTCGGAGCCGGTTTCGATAGCGCCTTCGGCAGTGCTGATGGTTTCGGGAACAGTGCTTTGCGAAACGGAAGCGGAAGATGAGCAGCCTGCGAGCAGGGATGCGCACAGCAGGGCGCTCATCAGCAGGGAACCAAACTTTTTCATAATCATGTCTCCTTTTTCAGACTTTGATAGATGGTTTTCGTACTGATGCCGTCCAGCATGCCGAGCTTGCCGGACAGGCTGCTGATCTGGTTCATAGGCGCGTCGAGAACAATGCTGATAATAGAAAGACCGCGCTCCCGGTAAGGCAGTCCCATCCGTCCGATAATATACTGTCCGTATTCATGCAAAATACGGTTCATCGTTTCGATCGAATCGGGATTTTCCACCATAATTCCAATCAGGGCTACGCGGTTGTCCATAAAATTTCCTCCTGTGTACGCCTTCTCCCGCAGAAAATCAGCCCGCAATCCGAAAAACTGCGGCAAAAATCTTTAGGGTCAGCACGAATTGTCTTAACAATAGCATAAAATCGGGAGACTGTCAAAAAAAACTGGCATTTTAAAACACCTTATGATATAATCGTACAATGACTGTAGTGAGTTTGATGCGGTTGTGCGTCTTTTTATAAAAACGCTTTTGTACCGGCGGCTCACTGGAATATCCGTCAGACGGACAAAAGCAACACGAGGAGGACTTATACAATGAGTTTACAGGTTGAAAAACTTGAAAAGAACATGGCGAAACTGACCATTGAGGTTTCCGCAGATGAATTTTCCAAGGCACTGGAAGATGCTTACCAGAAAAACAAAAGCAAAATCTCCGTACCCGGTTTCCGTAAGGGCAAGGTTCCCAAGAAGATGATCGAGCAGATGTACGGCAAGGGTGTATTTTACGAAGATGCTGCCAATGCCCTGATTCCGGAAGCATACGAAAAAGCGCTGGAAGAATGTGAAGAGACCATCGTTTCTTCTCCTAAGATCAACGTTACCCAGATCGAAGAAGGCAAATCCTTCATCTTTACTGCAGAGGTTGCATTAAAGCCGGAAGTAACCCTGGGCCAGTATAAGGGCGTTGAGGTTGACAAGGTAGAAGTTTCCGTAACCGACGAAGAGGTTGAGGCTGACTTAAAGCAGCAGCAGGAAAACAACTCCAGAACTGTAGTTGTGGAGCGTCCTGTACAGGATGGCGACATCGCTGTAATCGACTATGAAGGCTTCATCGACGGCGTAGCCTTCGAAGGCGGCAAGGGCACCAACTACAATCTGACGATCGGTTCCCATTCCTTCATCGGCGACTTCGAAGAGCAGCTGATCGGCAAGAACGCAGGCGAAGCGTGCGAAGTAAACGTAACTTTCCCTGAAGAGTACCATGCAAGCGAGCTGGCTGGCAAGCCTGCACAGTTCAAGGTAACTGTTAAGGAAGTAAAGGAAAAACAGCTTCCTGAATTAAACGACGAGTTCGCAGGCGAGGTTTCCGAGTTTGAAACCCTGGCTGAGTACAAAGAAGATATCAAGAAGAGCCTGCTTGCAAAGAAAGAAGCAGACGCTAAGGGCGCTAAGGAAGACGCTGTCATCGACGCAATCGTAGAGAATGCGCAGATGGAGATCCCGGACGCTATGGTAGAGACTCAGCAGAGACAGACCATCGACGAGTTCGGTCAGAGACTGCAGATGCAGGGCCTGAACCTGGAGCAGTACTTCCAGTTCACCGGTCTTACCTACGAGCACATGATGGAGCAGGTAAAACCTCAGGCAGAGCGCAGAATCAAATCCAGACTGGTTCTGGAAGCGGTTGCAGCTGCTGAGAATATCGAAGCTACGGAAGAAGATTTTGATGCAGAAGTAAAGCGCATGGCAGAAGGCTACAAGATGGAAGCAGACAAGATCAAAGAGCTGATGGGTGAAGCCGGCAAGAAGCAGATCATGGAAGATCTGGCTGTCCGCAAGGCTGTAGATTTCGTTGTAAGCGAAGCAGTAGAGAAATAATTTCAAACTGCGAACGATTCGAACATGATCTAAAATATTTCTTAAATATCAGCTGGATTTGTTGCAAAAGACAATGCCATGGGATAAGATTGGAAACAGATCAAATCCGACAGCGGGGCAGTTTCCTGCTGCAATAAAAAAAAACCGCAGGGTTTTATGTATGCCAGAGCAGGGGCGTTTAACTGCTCTGGCATACCCCTTGTGAAAGGAGAGTGCTCAGATATGAGTTTAGTACCTTATGTAATCGAACAGACAAGCCGCGGAGAACGTTCCTATGACATTTATTCCAGACTGCTCAAAGAAAGAATTATTTTCCTGGGTGAGGAAGTAAACGATGTAACGGCGAGCCTCGTTGTGGCTCAGCTTCTTTTCCTGGAATCCGAAGATCCGGACAAGGATGTCCATCTGTATATCAACAGCCCCGGCGGCTCTATTCCTGCCGGTATGGCAATTTATGATACGATGAAATTTATCAAATGCGATGTCTCTACGATCTGTATCGGTATGGCGGCAAGCATGGGAGCCTTTTTGCTGGCAGGCGGCACGAAAGGCAAGAGAATGGCCCTCCCGAATGCGGAAATCATGATCCATCAGCCTCTGGGCGGCGCACAGGGACAGGCGACTGATATCGAAATCAACGCGAAGCATATATTAAAAACAAAAGAGAGAATGAACAGAATTCTTGCGGAGAATACTGGAAAAGAGTACGAAG
>ENA-OUQL01000524-OUQL01000524.1-human-gut-metagenome-genome-assembly--contig:-NODE-524-length-15420-cov-5.82245_pt1 | contig 15420 bp, 18 predicted proteins | sample MGYA00237945_ERZ548829 | MGnify/ENA primary metagenome ERZ548829 (study PRJEB26490, sample SAMN05194708) | human gut metagenome | biome: terrestrial biome; feature: human-associated habitat; material... | reverse complement strand
GAGACAGGCTTTACCACTTTGCACACTAGCAAGGACATTGTCAAAAGACATAACAGAAAATTCAACTTTCACACCAAGTTTTTTCCCGATAGCTTTAGCCAACTCGATGTCTGCTCCAACTAAGGTATCCTTGCCATTGACCAACGATTTGAATTCAAATGGTGCAAATTCAGACTCTGTCGCTACGACAATTTTCTTATTTTCCTTAATCGTTTTTGTGCTCACTCCTTGACTCCCCCTACATGCAACAAGAAAACACGTGGCAACTAGGGCTGTAAGCATAAACCAAAATTTCTTCATATTGTGACTCCTGATTTGCTAGAACTCTTAAGTGAAAGAGCGTAGGCATCTTGAACATAGCTGTCAATTTTACCTTCTTTTTTGAGTTTAGCGATAATCTTATTAACCTTGGCTTTAAGATCATCACTGCCCTTAGGCATCGCTACAGCGTAAGCATCGTTTGAATCTGATTTTAGAGCAATATCTGACATAGTTAAATCACTATTTTGGTCCACATAACCTTTCGCGATAGCCTTTTCTAGCACCACTCCTTCGACTTGACCTGATTTCAACTCATTGATAGCTTCACCAGGTTGCGCCAAGGAAACCACATTGGCATCCGACAAGTTAGCTTTGGCAATATTTTCTTGAATTGAGCCTTTTTGAACAGCTATAGATTTCTTAGAAAAGTCGCTGATTTGTTTGTAGGTTTTTTCTGTGGCATCTTTTTTGACAAGAAGAACCGTTTCAGAATCATAGTAAGTATCTGAAAAGTCGAAAATTTTCTGACGTTCTTTAGTAGCTGATATACCAGAAATCGCAATATCAGCTTTACCAGATTGAACACTGGCTAGGACATTGTCAAAAGACATTTCAGAGAATTTGACTTTCACACCTAGTTCATCACCAATAGCCTTGGCAATTTCGATGTCTGCCCCAGCAATAGTATCCTTACCATCTTGGATTGTTTTAAATTCAAAAGGGGCAAAGTGGGGATTAAGAGCGACAGTCAAAGTCCCCTTATTTTTTACTTTATCTAATGTGTTAGTCGATGAAGAACAAGCCGCTAAAGATGTCAAAGCAAAGATACCTGCAAGGCCCAATAAAAGTTTTTTCCACGGTTTCATAATCAATCTCTTTTCTATATTTATTAACTATGTAAGTATAATAATGTATTATTATACATTTGTCAACGCAAAAATAGACTTTTATTGATTTGTTTTTATTTTTATTAATTTCAGAATCGTTATAAATTCCGAAAATCGTTTGTTTTAAAGTTTTCTATCTAATTTCAAAGACTAAAAAAAACTATTCATTCATTTGAATAAATAGTTCATTTTTCACCAAAATTCTCTTAAGAAGTCATTTTCAAGGCGCTCACGATAGAAGAGTTCTGAAAGATTATCTTCTTCAAACACACGAAGGAGATTAAGCATGTCATAGGCTAAATCCATATGAACTACCTCCTCTCGAGCAACCCACCGGACTTCTCCCTCTTCCGTTGAACGAAGATCCCCTTCAAAATCCGAGGTTCTATAGAGGAAAACCAAGTACCGTTCGTCATCTGTCGTGTACCAGTGCTTCATACCGACCAATTTAGGACTTTTGATGGTCAAACCAGTTTCTTCCTTTACCTCACGGATAACTGATTCTACTAGACCTTCATGTGCTTCGATATGACCACCGGGTAGGGCTGCTCCCGACCAAGAATAACGTTTTGGATCGCGGATTTGCATGACAATGTTTCCACGGCCATCTTCAATGAGACACATGTTGGTCAAAATAGTTGCTTGTGAACGTGACATATATTTCCTTTCTTACTTATATTTCCTAAGTAATGAACCTAGCCTTAATCCATACTCTTCAGCTCTAGAACCATATCACGAATTTGGGCTGCCAATTCAAAATCAAGCAGCTCTGCCGCTTCGTGCATTTGCTTTTGAAGTTTCTTGATGGCTTCTTGGCGTTCTTTCTTGTTCATGGCACAGTAGTTCACAGTATCCTCTGCCACTTCTGCTTCATTGGTCTTGGTAATCGAAATAAGGTCACGAATTTCTTTCTTAATCGTTTGCGGAGTAATACCGTGCTCCTTATTATAGGCCATTTGGATTTCACGACGACGAGCAGTTTCATCCATAGCTTTCTGCATAGACTCCGTAATCTTATCCGCATACATGATAACGTGCCCATCACTATTTCGGGCAGCGCGTCCAATCGTTTGGATAAGCCCACGTTCATTACGAAGGAAACCTTCCTTATCAGCATCCAAAATAGCAACCAGACTAACTTCAGGAACGTCAATACCCTCACGAAGAAGGTTAATCCCAATAAGAACATCAAAGACACCCAAACGCAAGTCACGGATAATCTCAGTACGCTCCAAAGTCTTAATATCAGAGTGCATGTATTTGACCTTGACTCCCATTTCCTTGAGGTAATCGGTCAAGTCTTCAGCCATCTTCTTAGTCAAAGTTGTTACAAAGACACGCTCTCCTTTTTCAGTACGGGCATTGATTTCACCAAGGAGGTCATCCATTTGACCCATAGTTGGACGAACTTCGACTTCTGGATCAAGAAGTCCTGTCGGACGGATGATTTGCTCAACGACAGTCTCAGTCTGCTCCATCTCATAGTCACCTGGTGTCGCTGACACATAGACAATCTGATGCACATGACTTTCGAATTCTTCACGACGAAGGGGACGGTTATCAAGAGCCGATGGTAAACGGAAGCCGTAATCGACAAGCATCTTCTTACGGGCTTGGTCTCCGTTATACATTCCTTTAATCTGTCCCATGGTCATGTGACTTTCATCAATCATGATGAGGAAATCTTCTGGGAAGAAATCAAGTAGAGTAAACGGTGGCTCACCTTCTTTACGACCATCCATGTGACGTGAGTAGTTTTCGATACCATTGGTGTAACCCATCTCACGAAGCATTTCGACATCGTATTCTGTCCGTTGACGAATACGTTGAGCCTCGATGAGTTTACCCTCGGCTTCAAATTGATTAACCTGAACCTCCATCTCTTCCATAATATTCTTGATAGCTTCTTCCATATGCTCTTCATTGGTCATAAAGTGAGTAGCCGGAAAAAGAACAAGGTGCTCAACTTCACCGAGATTACGTCCTGTCAAACTTTCAATTTCACAGATACGGTCAATCTCATCACCGAAAAATTCCACTCGAAAAGCATTTTCATCACGGCTGGCAGGGAAAATTTCAACCACATCGCCACGTACACGGAATTTTCCGCGTTGAAAATCAATATCGTTACGCTCAAACTGGATATCAACCAAGTCATTGAGCAACTTGTCCCGAGAAATTTCTTGACCAGGACGCAGGCTAACAGCTGAATCCGCATATTCTTTTGGCGAACCCAAACCGTAAATACAAGACACGGAAGCCACAACAATTACATCATTGCGTTCCAATAGGGCTGATGTCGCTGAGTGACGGAGTTTATCAATTTCATCATTAATAGAGCTATCTTTTTCAATATAGGTATCTGATGAAGGCACATAAGCCTCTGGCTGGTAATAATCATAATAGGAAACAAAATACTCTACAGCATTGTCTGGGAAAAACTCCTTGAACTCACCATAGAGCTGGCCTGCCAAGGTCTTATTGTGGGCGATAACCAGAGTTGGCTTATTAACACGTTGGATGACTTGACTCATGGTATAGGTCTTACCTGTCCCTGTCGCACCCTTTAAAATTTGAGCCTTCTCCCCACCTTTGATATTATCAACCAAGGTTTCGATAGCCTGGGGCTGATCTCCTGAGGGTTCGTATTTAGAAACCAAATGAAATTGGTTGTCTTCTTTTCTATCTATCATGGTTTTTCCTTTCATTTATGCAATCATTTATCTCTTGATCGGAGAAAATCTCCCCACTTGTAAGTGGAATCTCAATCATTCGCATCATTGCGACATAGGTACGTTTCTTCCGTGATGGATGACCAAGTTTTTGTCATAGGTAATGGCTATCTCACCATTTTTGAAGAAGATAAGCAAGACCTGATATCTCTTTTTATCATCAACTTCAGCATCAAGTCAAAGACATGCTCGATGCATTTCAAAGAATATCTCACCATCGAAGAGCGTTCAATATCCTCCATCTGCGTTGACCAAGCCTTCTTGACAAACTCAATCTCTGATAAGGGAATTTCAAAGGTTTTGCGTCCAAATACTTGGCCGTAGTAGGTCAAAGAATTGTCATCAAGTTCCAACAGTTTTCCATGACCTTTGAGATTTACAATACCATCTATGAGAAGAACAATGGATAATAAGAGCCAAAATAAAACAATGAGACCAAGGAACTGCTTGACTAGATCTTCACGAAGGGAACCTCTAATAAGCTCAGGAAAAAGGATCCATAGAGACAAGACGGAAAATATAAGGCTAACCACTATTTTCAATTTCAATATGAGCCCACCAAGCTTTACTATCATCTCGTCCCCTTTTTCAAATCTTTCTTCTATTTTAACATAGAAGTAAAAAGACCGAGTCTTTAGAACTCAGCCTTAAGAATTTTCTTTTTTCAATTGTAGTCGAAGAATAACAATACCAATCAGGAGAACGATACAGGTGATAATATTACCTTCTAGACCAAAGGGCTCCACCTGATAACCAATCCGGTACACCTGACTTGGTAGGGAAGCGCAATAGGCTATCACCTGCATTCTGTCCACTGACTGCCACGCCAACTAGATTTCCTTGCGTAAAGTTCCAAGCACCATGAAGGGATGCCACTCCCCAGATATTATCTGTCTTGAGCATGTAAAGAGCCATGAGGACTCCTACTAGAATAATACTGATAAGAGACAAGGCAGTGACACCTTGATTTCCTAGGTGTAGTATTGAAAAGAGAGATCTTGAAATAGCAATTCCCCAGGAAAGGTTCAATTTACTAGTCACCGTCTGGAGTAGCCAACCACATGTCACCAATTCCTCAGTCCCGCCCTGGATAAACTAGAAAGGAATCAAAGATAAGAGATATATAAAGATTCTTTGAGAAAAGTCCACTTTTACAAACTCTAAGCCACCAAGTAAAGAAGTCCCAAGGAAACTCGCTAACAAGAGTAGAGTCCCAAAGCCCCACCCCTTAAGTAAGTTCAAGCAAATATTCCCCTTAAAAAATCCGAGTGTATGAATGGGACGTTTTTCAACAACTTTAACTCAGATAAAGATAACTAAGGCAGTAAAGACAAAGGTTCCCAGCTGAAAATACAAGCTTGAAAACAGTTTAGTGAAAATCGTATTTATATTCCGAAACTGAATGTTGCCATTAAATATCAAGAATGAAAAAATAACAGTCATGGGAACTCCCACAACAATCCCTGCTAGAAATCCACCTATAAGGACATATCCAGAGGCAATAAAACAGGAAAGCATAATCATCAGCCAACTAGGGACTTTATCATATCGGCTGGGGTATTTCTCAAGCATACTTTTCTTCATTTTCAGCTCCTGTAACTAATCTTCCCTGTATTAGGGTACAGTGTAACGAATTGACACAAACTTGTCAACTTCTTCTAAAACAACTCTCACAATTAACAATTATTGTTATATTTTATAACATGATGCTTCTCAGAGTTTGATAACAAGGGCTTTTTTTGATAGAATAGAAAGGTATTTTATAAAGGAGAACTTTTTATAATGAAGAAAAAACTTCTGACACTCTTTTTGAGTGTCATGTCAGCTCTCTTTGTTTTCGGAGCTAAGGCATCTGCTAGCACGATTTCAGTAGTTTCAGATACAGCCTATGCCCCATTTGAATTCAAAGACTCTGATCAGACCTACAAGGGTATCGATGTTGATATTATCAACGAAGTTGCCAAACGTAAGAATTGGGATGTTAACCAAACTTATCCTGGTTTTGATGCAGCCGTTAACGCAGTTCAGTCAGGACAAGCAGACGCCCTCATGGCAGGTACAACTGTAACCGATGCACGTAAGAAGGTCTTCACTTTTTCAGACACTTATTACGACACATCAATTGTTATTTACACTCGTAGCAACGACAAAGTCAGCGACTACAAACAATTGAAAGGTAAAACGGTTGGTGTTAAAAATGGTACCGCCGCTCAAACCTGGCTTGATAAAAACGCTAGCAAGTATGGTTTCACTGTTAAAACTTTTGACACTAGTGACTTGATGAACAACAGTTTGGACTCTGGTTCAGTTTATGCAGCCATGGACGACACACCAGTTGTTCAATATGCTATTGGTCAAGGTAAAGACTATGCTATCAACATAAAGCCTGAATCTATCGGTAGCTTCGCTTTTGCTGTAAAAAAAGGTGGAAAGCACGAAAGTCTTATCAAGGATTTCAATGAAGCCCTTAAGGAAATGAAGGAAGACGGCACCTACGATGAAATCATGACCAAATGGTTGGGTGACTCAGCAAAAGCTTCTTCAAAATCTTCATCGTCAAAACCGTCGGAAGCTCTTAACTTGACTGGTGATGCTAATGCAAAAGCTACTCCTACTAAGGAAACTTACACCATCTCAATGGACTCATCGTTTGCACCATTTGAATATCAAAATGGTTCTGGTAAGTATGTTGGTATCGACGTTGACATCATCAATGCCATTGCTAAAAACCAAGGTTTCAATGTTAAATTAACTAACCCTGGTTTCGATGCATCACTTAATGCCGTTCAATCTAGCCAAGCCGATGCGGTATTGGCTGGTATGACCATCACTGATGCCCGTAAACAAATCTTTGATTTCTCAGATCCTTACTACACTTCAAACATTCGTTTAGCTGTGAAAAAAGGCTCTAACATTAAGAAATACGAAGATCTCAAAGGTAAGACTGTTGGTGCCAAAAACGGAACATCTTCTTACTCTTGGTTAGAAGAGAATGCCAATAAATATGGCTTCACGCTTCGTGCATACGATGAAGCTTCTACTATGTATGATAGCTTGAACTCTGGTTCAATCGATTCCCTTATGGATGATGAAGCCGTACTTCTATACGCTATCCAACAAGGACGTAACTTTGAAACACCTATTAAGGGAATCTCTACTGGTAAAGTTGGCTTTGCTGTTAAAAAAGGGGCTAACCCTGAGTTGATTGAAATGTTCAACAATGGTTTAGCTGCTATTGTTAAAGACGGTACTTACGATAAGATTATCAACAAATACCTTGACAATAACAAATCTAAAGAAAAGAGCTCAACCAATGTTGCCGATGAAACTACAATCGTAGGCTTAATTAAAAACAACTATAAACAACTTCTCCAAGGTCTTGGAATTACCCTTGGATTGACCCTTCTTTCATTTGCTATTGCCATGATTATCGGTATTATCTTCGGTATGATGGCAGTTGCACCAAACAAGACCCTTCGTGTGATTTCACAAATCTTTGTTGACGTTGTCCGTGGTATTCCATTGATGATCGTTGCAGCCTTCATCTATTGGGGTATTCCGAACTTGATTGAAAATATCACCGGTCACCAGTCACCAATCAATGACTTCGTGGCTGCGACTATAGCCCTCTCACTTAATGGTGGTGCTTACATTGCTGAAATTGTGCGTGGTGGTATCGAAGCTGTCCCTATTGGTCAGATGGAAGCCAGCCGAAGCTTGGGTGTCCCATACAATACAACAATGCGTAAGATCATCTTGCCACAGGCTGTTCGTTTGATGTTGCCAAACTTCATCAACCAATTTGTTATCTCATTGAAAGATACGACTATCGTATCAGCTATCGGTTTGGTCGAACTCTTCCAAACTGGTAAAATCATCATTGCTCGTAACTACCAATCATTCCGTATGTATGCGATTTTGGCCATCATTTACTTGGTCATCATCACATGCTTGACGAAATTGGCTAAACGACTAGAAAAGAGACTTAAATAATGGCTGAATTGAAAATCGATGTGCAGGACTTGCACAAATCATACGGCGACAATGAAGTCCTTAAAGGCATTGACGCCAAATTCTACGAGGGGGACGTTGTATGTATCATCGGTCCTTCAGGTTCAGGTAAATCAACCTTCCTTCGTACTCTTAACCTACTTGAACCAATAACTTCTGGTAAAGTAGTCGTTGATGGCTATGAATTATCAAACCCTAAGACAAACATTGACAAGGCCCGTGAAAATATCGGGATGGTTTTCCAGCATTTCAACCTCTTCCCACACATGACTGTCCTTGAAAATGTGACATTCGCACCAGTTGAACTGGGACGCATGACTAAAGAAGAAGCTGATAAATTAGCTATGGATCTTCTAGACCGTGTCGGACTTTCTGACAAAGCTGATGCTACACCAGATAGCCTATCTGGTGGACAAAAACAACGTGTGGCAATTGCGCGTGGTTTGGCAATGAATCCTGACATCATGCTCTTTGACGAACCTACTTCTGCCCTTGACCCTGAGATGGTCGGAGACGTTCTTAACGTTATGAAAGAATTGGCAGAGCAAGGTATGACCATGATTATCGTTACTCACGAAATGGGATTTGCCCGTCAGGTTGCTAACCGTGTCATCTTTACTGCAGACGGTGAGTTCCTTGAAGATGGTACACCAGATCAAATCTTCGATAACCCACAACACCCACGTTTGAAAGAATTCTTGGACAAAGTTTTAAATGCCTAATTATTAAAACAGTTACTCCTAATGAGGTAACTGTTTTTGATTACCAATTTAAATAAAAAAACAGGGCAAGTACTACACTTGCTCTGTTTCTTCATTTAATTCAGGGTGTTTTGCCGCTTCTTTCCTTGCCAAACGCTCACGCTCAAGACGGAGTTTTCGGTTAGGGTTTAATCGCGTAAAGAGTTCTTCAAGTTTCTTCGGATTCCAGACATCAGCCGCAGAAACAAAATTCCCATCTTTATCCTTGAAGGATATTGGTTTATTTCCCATTGTAAACCTCTCCTTTCAATAATTTGTTGTATTCAACATGTATTTATATCACACTAATCCATGCGACACAAGTCAATCCTTAACCTCCACTTTAGGCAGGTAATGAGGTTGCCATAGCGGCCGCCGTAGACTATCAAGTGCTGAAGCACTTGATAGTCTTTCAACGTCAATCCACAAACTCAAATTCGAAGTTACCAATACGAACAATATCGCCGTCCTTAGCACCACGTTCACGAAGGGCTTCATCAACTCCCATACCACGCAATTGACGAGCAAATTTCATAATAGATTCATCACGTTCCATGTTAGTCATGACAAAGAGTTTTTCAAGTTTTTCACCAGAAAGCACCCATGACGCATCATCGTCACGACTGATTTCAAATGGACGTTCTTCTTCGTTAAAGCCATAGTATACTTCTTCTTGTTCCATATCATCTTCGTTATAGAGCAAGAATTCATCTGTTTGATCAAGTAGTTCAGCAGTAGCTTCCAAAAGATTTTCCAAACCTTGATGGGCCAAACTTGAAATAGGGAAAATTTGTGGCAACTCATCAAATTCATCATAGTTAGCAGCCAATTTTTCCTTAAACTCTTTCAAGTTTTCCTCAGCCTCAGGCATGTCCATCTTATTAGCAACAATAATTTGTGGACGTTCCATCAAGCGCAAGTTGTAAGTTTCCAGCTCTTTGTTAATTTGAAGATAATCCTCGTAAGGATCACGCCCCTCACTCGCTGACATATCAATAACATGAAGGATAACACGTGTACGCTCGATGTGGCGGAGGAACTGTGTTCCCAAACCAACCCCCTGGCTAGCACCTTCAATCAATCCTGGGAGGTCAGCCATGGCAAAACTCTCTCCTGACTTTGTACGGACCATTCCCAAGTTAGGAACAATTGTCGTAAAGTGGTAAGCACCAATCTTTGGTTTTGCTGCCGTTACCACACTGAGAATTGTTGATTTACCAACAGATGGGAAGCCAACCAAACCAACATCAGCCAAAATCTTCAATTCCAATTGAAGTTCGCGCTCTTCACCTGGTTCACCATTTTCAGCGATTTCAGGGGCAGGATTACGAGGTGTCGCAAAACGGATATTTCCACGTCCACCACGTCCACCATGAGCAACGACAAACTCTTGGCCATCCTCGACCATATCAGTAATAACCTTACCAGTTTCAGCGTCACGCACTGTCGTACCAGGCGGGATGCTAACGATAAGGTCCTCAGCTCCTCGACCATGCATACCCTTGGTCATCCCTTTTTCACCGTTCTTAGCTTTGAACTTACGGTTATAACGGAAATCCATAAGGGTGCGCAAGCCTTCGTCAACCTTGAAAATGACTGAGCCACCCTTACCACCGTCACCTCCCCAAGGACCGCCATTTGGCACATATTTTTCACGACGGAAGGCAACCATCCCATCACCACCACGACCAGCTTGGACACTGATCTTGGCTGTATCTAAAAACATACTCATTTATATTCTCTCTTTCTGATTTGTATGCTGTGTTCTAATTTGATCTCAGACCAAAGAATCTCCGACATACACAAAAAAACGCTTGATAGCGTCTTAACGGACAGCTGAGACTGCTTGGAAAATCAATGCCCCAACTGTTACTACTAGCATAATCAAAACGACTAATACTGTTAGACGTTCAAAAAATGATTTCTTACGTGGTCCGTTATCTCCAAATGCCACTTGAATTTACCTCGTTTTTTCTTCTAGAATATCACAATAATAGTAACAAAAATCCGCCTATTTCGCAACTACTAGACTATCTTAGGCCAAAGGAATTCCAAAAATAGTTAGAGCGTCTAACTCCTCCTGTGTCAAACGTCGCCAATCACCAAGCTCTAAATCATTTGGCAGGCTTAAAGGTCCCATTTTCAAACGTTGTAAATCCGCCACTTTCTTACCGCAAGCGGCTACCATACGCTTAACCTGATGGAATTTTCCCTCGGCAACGGTAATTTGAACCAAACTAGTACTCGCATTCCTGTCGACTGATACAATCTCTAATTTCGCTGGCTGACAAGTATGGTCTTTAAGCTTGATCCCTTTTTCAAAAGCCAAGATATCCTCTTCATCCATAATACCAGCCACCTTGGCCTGATAAATCTTGTCCACATGCTTCTTGGGAGACAGCATAGCGTGAGCTAAGTCTCCATTATTGGTCAATAGAAGAAGACCATGAGTATCAATATCCAAGCGACCAACTGGAAAAACCTGCTTATGTCTTGCTGTCTCATCGAGTAAATCGAGGACAGTCTTATGACGAGAGTCTTCCGTTGCTGAAATGACACCTTGCGGTTTATTTAAGAGATAGTAAACAAAGGTCTCATGTGTCAACTCCTGACCCAAGTATGCAATTTGGTCTTTATCCTCATCAATCTGAGTCTTAGGTGATGTCTCCACCTGCCCATTTACGGTCACTTGCTTCTTTTTCAGAAAGGTCTTGACTTGACTACGACTCCCGACACCACAGTCTACCAAAAACTTGTCCAGACGCATCTATACTTCCTCCTTTATTGGAATCCACACTTTCATCTCATAATCGTCAGCCTGATGATTACCTAGGGGATAAACCTCTACACTTGGTTGGTCAATCATTTCACAATGTTTCTTCGCAGAATGAAAACTTCCCCAGACAGCTGCCGTTACAGGGCCCTTCAACTTGAAAATGGCATACGTAGCTGACGCAAGAACAATCATTTCCAGACTATTGTCCTCACCATCAAAAGCCATCCCTGAAAAACTCAAAAAACTTTTCGAACAACCTTCATATCATGACGAACGGTTACTAAATCTAACTTTTGTATCACTTTTTTAAGCTTTGTCAGCTCAACTGGAACCTCATCATCTAGTATATAGGAATTTTTTTCTACAAATGCTTCTTTTTCAACATTTCAAGATCCAACACCCAACCTTCAGATCTCACACTCTTATCTTCAAAAAGGTAGCTAAAATGCTTACCTCTCTCATTGAATGACCCATCAACTAAACAATAAAGGGATTCAGACAAACCAATAACCACCATCTCCAGCCCAGTCACTTGAAACATAAGTTCTTGGTCCCTAAGTCGTACCTTCATCGTCAGACTTTCAGCATCTATAGTAAAACTATTATCCAAATCCACTACGGACTGAAAAAAGATCCGGTGTATACTAGAAAAAGTCCAGACGGTATGCCAACGACACATCATCTCATAATCATCAATAGTCACAAGAAGAGAAAATTCCTGCTGATCAGAGGCACAAGAATATTCCTGAATACTCAATTGGTCTGGTGTCAGGTAGTCATTTACAAAGACTGCAAAGTCATCCATAGTTTAAAAATCTGACATAAGATTCCTTCTCTACTCCGAAATCGAGCCCGTCACATACATGGTAAAGGTCGCTCTAGTAAGAATTTTTTCCTCCTGATTAGTAATGAGGACTTCTACCAACTTGGTCGTTTTACCATTATGCACACAAAGACCTTCAATCTTGAGTTGGTCAGACAAATGACCTGCCTTTAAATAATTGATATTGGACTGAAGAGTTACAGCGTAGTCTCCTGTTGAAAGTGCCACAAGTCCTGCCACCTGATCACAGAGCGTAAATAAATAACCACCATGAGCATTACCAAAATAATTTAAGGACTTCTCGACCACCTCAGTAGTGACAATCACATGTCCAGTTTCAAATAGTTCTTCTTGAAAATTCTCAAACACACGGATTTCATGTAGTTTGTCTTGCATAGCAAGCCCTCCTATCAATACCCATTCCACCACAAGTGAAACAGGTTGTCTATAGCTACTAGTATAACACGAATTTCTCAACGGATAACAAGCTTATTTGACTAAGCTGATATCAACATCTATATCCTCACGAAAAAAATTCTTCGCTCGGCAATAAGTATCTAAAAAGACAAGATTTCCTGCTCATTATCACTATTCAAGTCCTTAGGTAGATGAATGTCAAGCTTGAAATGCCCTTCTTCATAGCTAGAATCAACCTGAATTGCAAGCTCCTCTATTTCCTGATAATTGGAAAAATAACTCTGTAGACACATGGTCACGCAAGAGGCTAAAGCAATATTCACCCAACTCATAGGTGTCATCCCATTTTCCATATATCAGAATAGTTCCACAGACACTCCGTAACCCTCTGAAACTGAATAATAGCGTTGTCAACTTTAATCGTCGTTTGATACGTAATGCACCTACATTTGTTTTTTTATTATAACAAAGAGAAGCCTAACAACCGAACTGAACACTTTGAAATATCTATCACAACCCTTAAGGAATCCTCTTACTTTTCAACAGATTAATCTTATACAATACCTACATTACTAAGAGATTACAATTAGGTAAAAACAACTGGAAGTGCTTTTAATTTGATGAGTTTTCATTAAATTAACTCTACTAATAAAAAAGGGAGATTATTATGAGAGTTTTTTCTAAATTAACTTTAGCATCTGTCTCAGTTCTCGTTAACCCTAGCAGCATGTGGTAACTCCAAAGATAAAAGTAACTCATCATCTTCTTCATCATCAAGTAGGGTGAGAAAAGACTCTTCTTCTACCGACTCAAGTGCCTCAGTTAAAGTTAACAAAGACGGTTCAACTGAATTGAACGGCGAGAACGGTAATTCTGCCAAAATAAATGGTGAAAATGCTGTTTAAGCCAAGACGATACAAATATAAAAGTTGGCTCAGACGGAACTGTCTCAATTGGTAACTAATATAAGATAGGCTAGCTATTCTGCTAATCTTTTTAGATTCAGAATAATAAAATCGTTACCTAAAGATGCTATAATAGGGGTGGAAATCCATAATCAGGGGGTAAGACAATGAAAAATAAAATCATCTTGGGATGTTTGGCTGCAGCTGCCTGCGAGATCCTTTTTGGGCTCAGTTTTATATTTACCAAATCGATTACAGCACAGGCCAGTGGCCTTGCTTTAATCTCTTGGCGTTTTGTCACAGCCTTCTTCTTTGTCAACCTTTATCTTCTCACAAGAAGACAAAAGGTAGTCATAAATGGCAGAAATCTCAAACCACTGATACGTATTGCCATCCTTAATCCTATTATCTATTTTATCTGCGAAACGATTGGGATTCGTATGACTACTGCCTCTGAAAGTGGAGCATTCCTCGCTTGCATTCCGGTCGTCGCACTTATCATGTCTAGTCTTATTTTGAAAGAATGGCCAAGTCGTTGGCAAGTGGTAGGTGTCGCTACAACCCTCATCGGTATCATTATTGCCGTATTCGCTGCGGGTGGCTCCACCAACTTCTCACTTGTCGGATACTTCATTTTAGGTTTAGCCGTTGTCTCCTATGCCCTTTATTGCGTTGACGTTGAAAAAGCCAGTCAATTCACTAGCTTTGAGATTAGCTATTTTATGTTAGCCAGTGGTTGCCTTACATTTGGACTCTTTGCACTAAGCCGTAGCTTTCTAGCGGGTAACTTGAAAGAGCTTTTAACGCTCCCTTGGAGTAATCCAAAGTTCGCCATAACCATCCTGTACCAAGGATTGGGGTGTAGTGTTATAGGGTATATCCTTTCAAATTTTGCTATCGCAACTATCGGGGTTAACCGAACTGCTTCTTTCATTGGCATATCAACGATTATCTCAATTCTAGCTGCTGTAGTCTTCTTAGGAGAGCCCTTCTCACAGTTACAAATCTTAGCGGGAATCTTGGTAGTCCTTGGAGTCTATGTGGCTAATAAAAATTAAAACTCTTGGAAATTTATCCTCCAAGAGTTTTTTGCTGTCAATCAAGTTCTAACTGAATCAAAACCACAAGCTCTTTCTCATTAGGAATACTACTTACTGCCGTCAAATCAGGCAAGACCTGGTCCACATAATAATAAATAATATAAGCCAAAAATACTGACGATTTCGTCATAACATTAAATAAAGAAGCTACCTGAATAATCCGACCAAAATTGGGAAAACTAATCCTGCAAGCTTCCTCAATCGTGTGAAAAATAGCTGGATATTCGTATAACATGTCCCTTCTCACATTTCAATACTAGACTCCTTTATGATAAGATGAGTTCTAAGAGATGTCAACCGAAAATTGTGATAACAAAAGTTTTGGAACCATTCGAAACAACACAGCTCTAAAACGAGACCTCAGCGTCACCAGAGACCCTAGCGGTTTTGGAACCATTCGAAACAACACAGCTCTAAAACTCCTTACCTGGCAAGCCATCATTTCCATCGGTTTTGGAACCATTCGAAACAACACAGCTCTAAAACTTAGCGCAACCGTTAATTTGACAATTCATAGTTTTGGAACCATTCGAAACAACACAGCTCTAAAACATACGACAACCATTCAAGAGCATAAACTCGGTTTTGGAACCATTCGAAACAACACAGCTCTAAAACGTTCTTATGCGTGTTATAAGCTGAAAGTTCGTTTTGGAACCATTCGAAACAACACAGCTCTAAAACCTATTCTGCGTTAGATTTCAAAGTTACCAGGTTTTGGAACCATTCGAAACAACACAGCTCTAAAACTTAGCGCAACCGTTAATT
>ENA-OUQL01000493-OUQL01000493.1-human-gut-metagenome-genome-assembly--contig:-NODE-493-length-16248-cov-3.63972_pt1 | contig 16248 bp, 13 predicted proteins | sample MGYA00237945_ERZ548829 | MGnify/ENA primary metagenome ERZ548829 (study PRJEB26490, sample SAMN05194708) | human gut metagenome | biome: terrestrial biome; feature: human-associated habitat; material... | reverse complement strand
CGCAGGAAAAAATACCCCTGCCACAGCGACAGCGGCAGAAACACCGTCTCGCTCATAAACGTACTCGCAGCGGACATCGTGGGCAGCACTGCCGTGACGCCGACGAGAAACGCTGTGCGGCGGCGGTTCATGCCCATGGCCCGTGCCAGCGCATAGGCCGGGAACACCGCGCTTGCCATATATACGGCGTTCAGCCAGCCGATGGCCGTGATCTGCGCGGCGGTGGTTTTCAGCAGCAGCGCCGGCAGGATGCAGAGCGGGTATAGAATTTTCTGGTAGTCGCTGGGCATATTGCGCACCCGCAGTCCGCGTCCCTGCAAAAGGCTGCGCGCCACATCCAGATACCGCAGCTCGTCGCTGTAGACGGCCAGCTCCCGCGGGTAGCTGCTCAGCACCCCGTACACAACGGCGCACACCGCAAACAGCATCACGACCCACAGCCAGCCGTTTCTTTTTTTAGAAAGCATACACGCCCCCTTTTCTCTAAAAAGCCTTCCCCCGCGGGGGAAGGTGGCGCGAAGCGCCGGATGAGGGCCGGCCTTCCGCCATTACCAGTGCAAGGGTTGCCCCCTTCACTCTGCCCTCATCAGTCGCCTGCGGCGACAGCATCCCCCTCGGGGGGAAGCCTTTTTTCCTCACTTCAGCTCAATATAATACACCGGGCACCGTTCCCCGTCGGTCACAAACTCGATTTTTTCCACGTCCAGCGTATCCTCGGCCAGGGCACGCAGCACGGCGGCGTCGTAATTGTAGCCGTACAGCAAGAATCCGTCGTGCAGGTCCCGGCTCTCTACCGCCGCGCGCAGGCTGGCGGCATCGTCCTCGCCGCTTGCCTGGTCAACGGCCTCGCGCTTGGCGAACTCCTCCAAAAACAGGTCGGGCGCGACCTCATACCCCGCCTTGTTCAGCACAACGGCGGGCAGCCTCTCGGTGTCGGCCAGCGCAGCCTTGCGCGGGGCGGCGTCCTCATACAGGTAGGCGTTGGGGTCGGTCCGGTGCGCCGCAAGGATCGGCACCAGTGCCAGCAGCAGCAGGGCCTCGTGCTGCGGGGCCAGCCTGGCCAGCACCACAGCCACAGCCAGCACCACAGCGGCGTAGATCACCACATAGTAGCGGTCCGCCTCAAACGGCGCGGCCTTATCGATCAGCGCCACGTATCCCGCCGACGCCAGCAGCAGCCCGGCGGCAAACAGGCCCTTGCCGCGCAGACGGCAGCCGCGCCGCCACAGCACCACCGCCGCGGCAGCCACAACCACAGCCCACAGCCAGAGCCCGCCGAACTGGGCCGCCAGCAGCTGCACCACCGTGCCGATGCTCCTGCCCCACTCCGCCAGCGCTGACAGGTCAAAGACGCTCGCAAACGCCTCTTTTCCGCGGGAGCCGGAGAAGATATGGGCCTTCATCGTGGGGAAGGCCGCATACGCCGCAGCCAGCGCGGCAAACTCGGCGATCACATAGCCGCCCGCCGTCTTGAACCGCCGCGTAGCCAGCAGCCAGACGCCGAACAGCCCGCAGACGAAAAAGCAGAACACCAAAAAGAAATACTGCGTCAGCGCCCCGGCCATTGTGACCGCAAACAGACCCGGCCAGACCGCCCGCGGCGGCTTTTGCCCCGCCTGCAGCGCCTGCCACAAAACCACATGGCAGTACAAAAGCACGATGCCCTCCAGCATCATCAGGCTGTACATCCGGGTGAACACCGCCATGCCCTGCACGCCGACGCAGAGCAGCCAGCAGGCCGCCGCCGTCCACGCGGGCCAGAACCGCCCGATCAGCCGCTTCGCCGTGCAATACAGCACCGCCGCGCCCGCCAGGATGCAGACAAAGTTCGGCAGCAGCCCCACCCACGGCAGACCCAGCTGCGGGAACAGCGACTCCGCCGTATAGATCAGGCAATAGTAGAGCGGCGGGTGGACATCGATCTTCTGGTTGTTCCACGGGATGGTATAGTCAAACAGGCGGCCCGGCGTCAGGACCGCGCTGTAAAAGCTGCCGTCGTGCCAGCTGTCCATATAGCCGTCCTCCAGCGCGTAGAACCCGCCGGGATAGTTTGCCAGCTCATAGGTGTACAGCTCGTCCACATGGTAGCCCTGCTTGTGCGCCGCGTAGTAGAGCATCAGCGCCAGCCCCACGGCCAGCAGCGCCGCCACCGCCAGCATGCGCTTGGTTTTTGTGTTTTTCATGATTCCCGCTTTCCGTATCTGCCTGACCGTAGGGGCGCATTCTATATGCGCCCGCGCACCTCGCGCCGCCGCAAACCTCCCGGGCGAATATGGAATCCGCCCCTACGGGAATGCGCGCCCGTTCGTTTACACACCTGCATACCAAAAAGGCCTGCCTCAAAAGGCAGGCCCTTCGTTTGTTTTACTCCTGTGCGTTTTCTTCCTTGTCACGCACAAAACGCCACAGCTCACCGATGGTGAAATCCTCGCTCAGCTCACTCTCGTCGATCTCCTCGCCGATTGCCTCGCCCAGTGCCCACGCCAGCTCGATCATATCCTCATGGTCGGCGCCCAGGTCAGCCAGCGCTGTGCCGCGGCTCAAATCGCCCGTGTCGCAGCTGAACTGCTCTGCCAGCAGATCCTGCAATTCTTCAAAGGTCATTCCGTTTTCCCCCTCTCACTGGGAAGTTTTGTGTTCTTATCATACAAGCCCACAGCGGTTCCGTCAAGGGGCAAACCAGCAACAACCGCACAAATTTATTGCGCCTGATTTGTGGAATCTGCCGAAGGCCCCGCCGGTAACTGCGGCTGTGCGTTCAAAATGCGCATAAACTCCTCGCCGGAGATCGTCTCTTTTTCGTACAGATACTGGGCAATTTCGTCCAGCTTGCGCTTGTTGTCGGCCAACATCTGGTACGCTTTCCGGTGCTCGGCCTGTACGATCTCCACGACCTTGGCATCGACCTGAGCCGCCGTCTGCTCGCTGCAGGCCAGGCTCGCGTCGCCGCCCAGGTAGGCGTTGTTCACAGTCTCCAGCGCGACCATATCGAAATCCTCGGTCATGCCGTAGCGGGTGACCAGTGCGCGGGCCAGCTTGGTGGCCTGCTCAATATCGTTCGACGCGCCCGTCGTGATGGAGTGGAAGATCAGCTCCTCCGCCGCACGTCCGCCGGTCAGCGTCGCGATCTTGTTCAGGATCTCCTCTTTCGTCATCAGCGTGTGGTCGCCGTCCTCCACCTGCATGGTGAAGCCCAGCGCACCGGACGTGCGCGGCACAATGGTAATTTTCTGCACGGGGGCGCTGTTCGTCTGCAAGGCCGCCACCAGCGCGTGGCCGACTTCATGGTAGGAGACGATGCACTTTTCCTTATTGTTGAGGATCTTGTTCTTCTTCTGCGCACCGGCCAGGATCGTGTCCACGGCCTCCTGCAGGTCGAACTGGGTCACGGCCTTGCGGTGATGGCGCACAGCGCAGAGTGCGGCCTCGTTCACGATGTTAGCCAGCTCGGCACCGGACGCACCGGGCGTCATGCGGGCCACAACACCAAAGTCACAGTCGGGGCCGAGCTTGACTTTCTTAGCGTGCAGGCGCAGGATACTCTCGCGGCCCTTCAGATCGGGCAGCTCGACGGGCACGCGGCGGTCAAAACGGCCCGGGCGGGTCAGCGCAGGATCCAGGGATTCCGGGCGGTTCGTCGCCGCCAGGATGACGACGCCCTTTGTGGCGTCAAAGCCGTCCATCTCGGTCAGCAGCTGGTTCAGCGTCTGCTCGCGCTCGTCGTTGCCGCCAAGGTTGGCGCCGCCGTCACGCTTCTTGCCGATCGTATCGATCTCATCAATAAAGACGATGCAGGGCGCTTTTTCACCCGCCTGCTTGAACAGGTCGCGCACCTTGGACGCGCCCATGCCGACGAACATCTCCACAAACTCACTGCCGGCGATGGAGAAGAACGGCACACCGGCCTCACCGGCCACGGCGCGGGCCAGCAGCGTTTTGCCGGTGCCCGGAGGGCCGACGAGCAGCACGCCCTTGGGCATCTTCGCGCCGATCTCCTCATACTTTTTTGGGTTGTTCAGGAAGTCTACAATTTCCTGCAGGCTCTCCTTGGCCTCGTCCTCGCCCGCTACATCGTTGAATTTGATGCCGGTCTCATCGTCCACTACGTACTGCTTCGCGCCGGACTTACCGCCGAACAGCATGGCGTTGCCGCCGGCACCGCCCATCTCCTGCATCTTTTTGGACGCCCAGCGGTTGACGAACCAAAACAGGATGATCATCGGCAGGAACGAGATCAGCAGGTTCAGCAGCGAATCCCAGATCGTGGGCGACTGATAGACCGTGCCGAACTCCACCCCCGCATCCTCCAGCCGGGTGACGAGGTTGTTGTCCTGCGCAATGGCGTTGGTTTTGTAGGAATTGTCGTTCTTGTCCACAAAGTAGATCTGCTGATCTTCGATCTGGACGGTGGCCAGCTCCTTGCTCTCCAGCATTTGCAGGAAGGTGCTGTAGTTCACGCTTTTCACGCTCGCCTGCATCAAAGCCGGGAACAGGAAAACATTGCTTAAAATAACGATGGCCAGAATGATCGCATAGCCGATCCAAAGCTTCTTTTTGGGGTCCTTCGGCGGCTGTGTCGTCTCTTTCATAGGGAATGCCTCCTCCTTATCTTTTGTAACTATTATAGCATGCTCCCAAAAAATGAACAGCGTGTGAAACAACTTTGAACGAACCGCAAAAAATCCCGCCGCGGCGGGCTTCGGCGGGCTTTCTCCACATTTTGCACAGGTTTTCGACATCTTTCCACTGTGGAAATGTGGAAAACCATGTTGAAACTGTGGAAAACCCCGTGCAAACCCACAAAATAGCACGATAGACAGGGTTTGTTGAAATGTGGAAAACCAGCGGCTAAGCCTCCCCTTTTAGGGGAGGTGGCCGAGCGCAGCGATGGCCGGAAGGGTCCAGCCCGTTCGCCCCAGCCGCCAACTTTTCTGCCAATTTCTAAACAAAAATCAAATTTCCGTCCAAATTTTCCCGCATTTTGTAACAACTCGGAAACATTTGTCGTTATAATAGACAATACGCCTTTTCAAAAAACGTCCTACCGGAAGGAGGCCCCGCTATGAATCCCATCATAAACCGCAAACAGGATATTCTGTATAAAGACCTTGCCGTTGACCTTACCGCCCACCGCGTATCCCGCGCCGGGCATGAGCTGCTGCTGACCCCGCGGGAGTTTGCCCTGCTGGCCGTGCTCGTGACCCACTGCGACACAGCTTTAAGCCGCAGCCAGCTGCTCGAGGCTGCCTGGGGCTACGCCTTTATCGGCGAGAGCCGCACCGTGGACGTACATATCAACCGCCTGCGCCGCAAGCTCGGCCTGCAAAACGACATCCAGACCGTCTACAAGGTCGGCTACCGCCTGAACAGCGCCAACTGAAACCGCAAAGCGCCCTGCACTTTTTTACCGTGCAGGGCGCTTTTCTTCCTTTTCAAAAAGTTCCATATTCCCCGCCCGGCGTGTAGATCGTCCCATCGGGGCCGATGACCACATTGCTCAGCGTGTCCAGGCCGCCGTAGACGTCCGGGTCCAGCGTGACACACAGAGCGAAATCGACCTCGTCCGGGGCATAGCGCACGACCCGCAGCACACCGGAGGTATGCTTATATTCCAGCCCGTCCTCCGTGGTGGTCTGCTCCCAGCTGCCGTCCAGCGTTGTGTCCAGCTGGGTCAAAAACGCCTGCATCTGCTCCTCCGGTGTACTCTCTGCCGTGGGCAGTCGGTTGTCAAGGACGCTGACCTGCAAAAACGCGCCGTTACCGGGCAGATACATCAGCTCGATGCTCGTCTCATCGTCGATACTGTACATCTCGCCGCTTTCCGTCACCTTGTAGGCGTTCACCGTGTACATCAGGAATCTCACAGTCTGGATATTGCCCGTGTAGCTGCACCCGTAGCACTGGACCTGCACGCTGCCGTTTTCCGGCTGCACCGGCCCGGCGTGGGCCTCGCCCTCGGCCACGCGGTCCAGCAGGTAGTCAAGCTGCTCCCGGCTGAGAAGGCCCCGCGCGGAGGCCTGCTTCAGCTTGCCGCGCAGTACGGTAAAGACATTGTCGGACCAATAGCTGTCCGCCCGATTGATGCCGCCCTGCACGCCGTAACGGTAGAGCGCCCCGGCCACGGGGTCCAGGCGTATCTCGTCACTCATCACGCCGGGCAGGGCGGGCCGCGGCTGGGCCGCACGGCAGCGCACCGTCTGCCCGTACACGGCCAGCGGCGGCAGTGCCAGCAGAGCCAGGCTCACCGCGGCAATTTTTAAAAATTTATTGTTGCTGCGCTGTTTCTTCATGCTCTGCCTCCTTCTGCAATAAAATCGTCACTGTCGTGCCCTCGCCCACACGGCTTGCAAAGGTCATCTGCGTGCCGAATGCCGCTGCAATTTGTGCGCAGAGCGCCAGCCCCACGCCGCTGCCGCCGTTGGCCCGGGCGCGGGCCTTGTCCACGCGGTAGAACGGCTCGGTCAGGTGGGGCAGCGCCTCCGCCGGGATACCGCAGCCCGTATCCTGCACGGTCAGCCGCCAGCATTCGCCCGCGTCGGTGCAGCGCAGGTGGACCGCGCCGTCCTGCGGCCCGGCGTGCCATGCATTCAGCGCCAGATTGCGCACAAGGTCCGCCAGCAGCACCCGGTCCGCCAGCACAATGGCCTCCGCGGGCGCGTCGCAGTCCAGCACCACATCCGGCAGACTGCGCACGGCATCGGCAAAGGCCGCGGCCACCCGCACGGGGCGCAGCACCACGCCGTCCGCCTGCAAGCCGTTCAGCGCCAAAAGCTGCTGGCTCAAACTCTCCAGCCGTGCGGACTCATGGTAGAGGGCCTCCGCCGCCGTGCGCCGTCGTTCCGCATCCAGCGTGCCGCCGCGCAGCAGGTCGGCGTAGCCGATCAGGCTGGTCAGCGGCGTTTTCAGCTCGTGGGTCAGGTCGGCCACAAAGCGGCTCTGGCGGGCGTTCAGCTCCTGCAGACGCTCATAGTGGTACGCCGCGACCAGCGCCGCCAGCGTGATGACCGCCTGCACGGCCAGCCAGCTGTACAAAAGCCGGTTTCGCGCGGCGAACGCCTCGGACGCATCCGCCGCCGTGACGACGGCCACGGGGTAGGAGTAGGGCGTGTTCAACACCCCGCCCAGCAGCAGCGTCTCCCCGCGCAGCAGGATGCCGTCCGTGGCCGCGGCGGCCTGCTGCACATCGGCGGCGGCCACGCTCTCCGGCAGGGCGCTGTAGGCGACGTCGCCCTCCCGCATCAGCGCAAACGCGGCAGTGCTGCTGCCCAGGATCAGCCACTGGCCGCGGGTGTACGCCTGCCCTACCCGGGCGCAGACCGAGTCGGCCCCGCTGCTCAGATAGCCCGCGCTGCGCTGGGTGTCATATTCGGCGGCAAAGGCATCCTCCAGCCCGCAAATGCTGCGCTGGTGCTGCAAGACAGCCTGCTCCTCCAGCGCGTCGAGCCGTTCCCGGAACGTCCTGCACGCCAGCCCGCCGCCCGCCAGCGCCATTGCCAGCGAGAGTGCAAGGACAGCCGTGTACATGGATGTACGCTTCATAAAGTCACCTCCTGCGGTTTCCCGGTTGTATGATTCATTTTGATTTACCGCCATGTAGGGGCCGGACATATCCGGCCCGGCAGCCTTCCGCCATGACCCATTCACGGTCTGCCGTCTTGCAGCCCGCGGGCCGGACATGCCCGGCCCCTACCGTTCTGCCAGCAGCTTATACCCCACCTTCGGCACGGTCACGATCTTGTCCGCCCAGTCCAGCTTTTTGCGCAGCCGGTGGATGTGCAGATCCAGCGCCCGCGGGTTCGGCTCCGCGTCGGGGCCCCAGACCCGCTCATACAAAATATCACGGTAGAGCGCCTGTCCCCGCGCCCGCACCAGAACCAACAGCAGCGTAAACTCCCGCGGGGTCAGCTCCACCGCGCGCCCGTTTTGGGTCACGGTGCGGTTGTCCGGGTCTACCTCGGCATCGAACACCCGCAGCGTCGCCGCCCGCCGCCCGGTGTGGCGCAGAAGTCCCTCGACCCGGGCCAGCAGCTCCGCCGGGGCAAACGGCTTGACGATGTAGTCATACGCGCCCAGCTTCAACCCGCGCACCCGGTCCGCCACGGCGTTTTTCGCCGTCAGAAAGATGACCGGTGTGCCGGTTGGCGCAATGTAGTCCATCAGTGCAAAGCCGTCCACGCCCGGCAGCATGACGTCCAGCAGCACCAGATCAAACTGCTGCTTTTCCAGCAGGTCGGCGGCCTGCTCGCCGTCGCAGGCCAGCACAAGCGGCTGCCCCAGCGGCTCCAGCGTCATCTCAATGAGCCTGGCAATATGCGGCTCATCATCCACGATCAAAATCGGAAGCATCGCGTTTTCCCCCCTTTCGTTGAGGCCAGTATAGCACGGCAGGGTTTCTGAAAGTTTTCCGCTGCACAAAAAGTAGGGGCCGGGCATGCCCGGCCCGCAGCTTTCCCATCAGCTCCATCTCATGGGTAAGCTGCAGGTGAGGTATGCCTCGCCCCTACCCTTCGCTTTATTCCCCCAAAAACTCCCGTATCTCCTTCTCCACGGCCCTGACTTCCTCCTCAAACGCCCGGGCGCTCACGCGCAGTGCGCCGTGCCCCATGACGATGATCTGCTCCGCGCCGTCGCTGCTGACAACGCGGGTGCGGTGCTCCTTCGCCAGCTCGTGGGTCGCGCGCTCAATGTACATATCCGCCGTCTCGGCCTCGCGGGTGTAGACAACATACAAATTGTGGTACTGCTCCACCTCCCGCGCGCCGCCGCGCACCTTGTAGGCGTCAAAAACCAGGATCGGCACACAGCGGCGGTAGCCCGCGTAGTTGCACAGAATATCCATCAGTCTGCGCCGCGCGGCGTCCAGATTGCCGTCGGCCAGTTTCCTTAAATCATCCCACGCAAAAATCACGTTGTACCCATCCACCAGCAGGTAGTCCGGCCCGGCGGGCACGGGCTTTGCGGGCACGGACGCCGCCGCGGGGGCCGTGTGCAGGGCCGCGCGGGCCGCCTTTTTCGCGTCGCCAGTCTCGCCGCGGCGCTTTATTTTTCCGTAGGTTCGTTCAAAAATTGCCAACAGCTCTTTGTCCTGCTCCAGCGTGCCGCGGTAGGCGTCGGCACGGCGGCGGCGCGCGTTGGCATCGTCCTCAGCGTCGGCTTCGTCTGTCGCCGTCTCGCCGTTCAGCCGCCGTTCCAGCCCGGTGGACAGATGTGCCCGGGCGGGCACCTCGTCCCATTTGACCAGATACCCGGCCCCGTGGGCGCAGAACACCGAATCCGCCGGGTTTTCCACATCCGCGTCGGGGTCATACCCCGCGGCGGAGACGATTTCGTCGGCGTTATGGCAGGCGTCGTACCCGGCAGGCAGCACAGCCCAGCGGCCCAGCCCGTGGGTGTAGGCCGCGACCTCCCGCGCATAGCCCCGCGCCGTCGCCACAGGCAGACGACCCGTCAGCCGCACCATGCCGCCTGACGTCTCCGGTGCCTCAAAGCTGCCGCACATCCTCTGCACATCGGCCATGGCGCGACCCAGCGCGTCGGCGGGCAGCTCCAACGTAAAATCATACCACGGCTCCAACAGCTGCACGCCGTCCTTCGCCTCGGCCATCCGCAGGCCCTGCCGCACGGCGCGGTAAGTCGCCTGGCGGAAGTCCCCGCCTTCGGTATGCTTCTGGTGGGCACGGCCCGCCGCCAGCGTGATCTTCACATCGGTCAGCGGCGCACCGATCAGCACACCCGGGTGGGTGCGCTCGGCCAGATGCGTTAAGATCAGCCGCTGCCAGTTTTCGGCCAGCGTGTCGGGCGGGCAGTCCGCCGCCAGCTGCACACCGCTGCCCCGCGCCCCCGGCTCCAGCAGCAGATGTACCTCGGCATAGTGGCGCAGCGGCTCATAGTGGCCGATGCCCTCCACCGCCCTTGTCAGCGTCTCTTTATACAAAATGCCGCCCTCGCTGAATGTTACATCCAGCCCGAACCGCTCCTGCAGGATATTCTGCAAAATTTCCAGCTGCACCTCGCCCATCAGCTGGACGTGTACCTCGCCCAGGTCATCCCGCCAGTTGACGTGCAGCTGCGGGTCCTCGCCCTCCAGCGTTTGCAGCGCCTTTAATAAGGTATGGGGGTCAGCGTCACAGTCCACGCGGTAGTTGAGCACCGGCTCCAAAAGCGGCGTCTCGGCGTCGGATTCCGCGCCAAGCCCCTGCCCGGGCCGCGTACTGACCGGCCCCGCTGCGGCCACGACCATGCCGGGCAGCGCCTCGCTGACCAGCCGGAATTTGCCGCCGTTGTACAGCCGCAGCGCGTCGGCCTTCTCGCCGCCGGGCAGCACATCTTTTACATGCAGCACGCCGCCCGTGACCTTCAGCCAGGTCAGCCGCGTGCCCGCATCCTCACTGATTTTGAACACACGCGCGCCGAATTCCGGCCACCGGGCCGGGGTGCGGGTCAGCGTCTGCAGGCCGCGCAGCAGCCCGTCCAGCCCGTCCAGCCGCAGCGCCGCGCCGAAAAACACCGGGAACACCTGCCGCCGCGCAATAGCGGTCTGCACGGTTTCCGCCGCTGCTGCGCCGGTCTCAAGCACCTCGTTCATCAGCGGCTCGCTGCACAGAGCCAGCGCCTCCGGGTCGGGCACGGCGGAAAAATCCACGCACCCGTCCCCGAACCGCCCGCGCAGCTCCCGCAAGCGCACGGCGGCGTCCGCGCCGGGCAGATCCATCTTGTTGACAAATACAAACGTAGGTACGCGGTAACGTGCCAGCAGCTTCCACAATGTCTCGGTGTGGGCCTGCACGCCGTCGGTGCCGGAGACGACCAGCACCGCGTAATCCAACACCTGCAAAGCGCGCTCGGCCTCGGCGGAAAAATCCACGTGGCCGGGCGTATCCAGCAGCGTCAGCTCGGTCTCGTCGGTACCGTCCGCGGCGGGCAGCGTCAGCACGGCCTGCTTGGCAAAGATCGTGATGCCCCGCGCCCGCTCCTGGCTGTCAGTGTCAAGAAAGGCGTCCCTGTGGTCCACGCGCCCCAGCTTGCGCAGCACCCCCGCGCGGTAAAGCAGCCCTTCGGCCAATGTAGTTTTGCCGCTGTCCACATGTGCCAGCAGCCCGACGACCAGACGTTTCATACCCGTTCCCCTTAGCTTTCAAAAATCATGCCCCTATTGTACAATTTTTCTTGCCATTTGGCAAACGCTGTGCTATACTTATCCCAAATCTACCGAGGAAGGAGAGCACCCCTTTATGCGTTGGCAGTTTGGTGTTGTGTTCCAGAAAAAAGGAAACCCCTGACCTACTGACGCTATAAGTGTGCCCTTTTTTACCTCGGTAACGCTGTAAGTGTGCAGTTTTTGCGCCCTGTGGCTTTGCCGCGGGGCGCTTTTTGCTGCCTTTTTACAAAAATTTAAGGGCACGTTTTCGTATATACCATGAAAGGGTGTTCCCCCATGAATTTACAAAAGCAGCTTCGCTGCGTGTATCTGCACGCATTTACCTCTACCCTGCGCTTCACCGACGCCGTCTGGGTCGCGCTGCTGGCGGCCCGCGGCTTCTCGCTGGCACAAATTGGCCTGGCCGAGGGCGTTTTCCACGGCGTCAGCCTGCTGTGTGAGGTCCCCAGCGGCATGGCCGCCGATTTGCTGGGGCGGCGGCGCACGCTGATCTTCGGCGGTGCGCTGGGCGTTGTCTCCGCCGTCATCATGGCGTTTGCGCCCAGTCTCGCGTTCATCTGCGCGGGCATGGGGCTGAAAGCGCTGGGCTACAACCTGCTCTCCGGCACCACGGAAGCCCTGACCTACGACAGCCTGAAAACCGCCGGACGGGAGCGCGACTACATTAAAGTTGACGCCAAAGCGTCAATCTTCATGAAGCTAGCCTCCGCCCTCGGCGCACTGGCCAGCCTATAAGAGACAGACCTTGCGGACGCCGCGGTCAGCGCCGTCTCCGCCTTGGCCGCGGCCAACCTGACCGAACCTGTCGTCACCGACGAACAGGCCGCCCGCGAGAAGCACATCTTACAAGAATTGCCCGCCCGGCTGCGTGTGCACATTTTGGACAGTCTCGACTGCCTGTGCAGCAGCACACCGGCGCGGCGCATTATCATGGCCGACGCGGTCATCTCGCTGCCGTCCTACCTGACCTCGATGTTCGTCCAGCAGCGGCTGACCCAGCAGGGCTGGGCCATGGAATGGCTGTTCCTGCCGGGTCTGCTGGCCGGGGCCGCGGGCATGGCGGGCGCATCGCTGGGCCGCCGCCTGCACCCCAAACGGCTGCGCGCGCTCTATTTCGGCTGTGCGCTGCTCGTCGGCACAGGCACGCTTCTGGCGGGCGCGGCCCCGGCGCTGCTCTGCGCCGCTGGGCCGGTACTCGTGCAGGGGGCACTCTCCGTCTGGTTCCTGCACAGTATGCAGCGGCTCAACGACGCGATCCCCAGTGACCGCCGCGCAACGCTCATCAGCGTGGACAGCATGGCCTACAGTCTGCTGATGATCCCCGCCAGCCCGCTTGTGGGCCTTGTGGGCGACCTGACCGGCCAGGCAGGCGCAGGGCTCTGTGTACTGTGCGCACTTGTCGTCGTCAGCGGCCTTGCGGCAGCGGGCAAAACGCGCTATAATGGGCGCGGAGCATAAGTACCCGATTTTTGTAGGGGCCGATGCTCGCATCGGCTCGCAACACAGGAGGCAAAATCCAGATGACATATAAAGAAGTTTTACAGGCTGCCCAGGGTCAGATGGGCCCCTGCCGCGCCTGCCCGGTCTGCAACGGCCGCGCCTGCGGCGGCACGATCCCCGGCCCCGGTGCCAAGGGCAGCGGCACGGTGGCCATCCGCAACTTTGACGCCTGGCGCAATGTACGGCTGAACATGGATACCATCCATGAAAATTTTGAGCCGGACACATCCCTGACGCTGTTTGGCCGTAGCTTCAAATATCCGTTCTTTGCCGGGCCTGTCGGCGCCATGACGCTGCACTACGGCGACAAGTACAACGATCTGGACTACAACAATATCCTTGTCCCCGCCTGCGCGGCGGCTGGCATTGCTGCCTTCACCGGCGACGGCACGAACCACAAGGTCATGGAGGGCGCGGCTGCTGCCATCACGGCCTGCGGCGGCGCGGGCATCCCCACCGTCAAGCCGTGGGACAACGCCACGGTGGCCCGGAAAATAGCGCTGGCGCGCAGCTCCGGCTGCTTTGCCATGGCCATGGACATCGACGCGGCGGGCCTGCCGTTTTTACAGCACCTTGACCCGCCCGCGGGCAGCAAGACCGTGGAGCAGTTAAAAGAAATTGCCCTGGCCGCGGGCGTGCCGTTTATCTTAAAGGGCATCATGACCGTCAAGGGCGCGGAAAAGGCCATCGAGGCCGGTGCCGCGGGCATTGTTGTCTCGAACCACGGCGGGCGCGTGCTGGACGACTGTCCCGCCACGCAGGAGGTGCTGGCCGACATCGTCGCCGCCGTGGATGGCCGCGCCAAAATTCTGGTGGACGGCGGCATCCGCACCGGCAGCGACGTGTTCAAGGCGCTGGCCCTCGGCGCAGACGCCGTGCTGATCGCGCGGCCCTTCGTCACCGCCGTCTACGGTGCCGGTGCCGACGGCGTCGCCGCCTACACAGCCCAGCTCGGCAATGAGCTGGCCGACACGATGCGCCTGTGCGGTGCGCCCACGCTGGACGCCATCACCCGCGATATGGTACGGGTCATCAAGTAAAAAACGCAATAAAAAATACCATGTTTCCCGGTTGCAAAAACCGTCGAAACATGGTATTCTTTTTATGCCGCTTTATGCGGCGGGCACTGCACATACGGCAGGCGGTTGGTCTCTACCCTCCGAAAGGAGGTGAGATCATGCGTTTTACATTCACGTTTTATGTTGGTCGCAAGACTATTACATTGAGCATCGTTGTAAAAAGCAAGAACCGCCACTCTGCCAAGTGACGGTTCTTAGGTCTAACCTAATTACCCTAGCTTGAAAGAGACCAACCGCTTGTCGCAGTGCCTTTTTCTATACTTATTATAACGCTGTGCTGTCCCTTTGTCAAGCCGCAGCCTGCCGCCTCTCCCCTGCATAAATATTCTTTTTTCTGCAAAAATCCCCCAAACCTCTTGCATAACCCGCGGTTTTGCATTACTATTAAAGCATCCCGCCGCTTTAAACCGGCAGTGTGAGGGATCTGTGCGAAGTATAGGAGGAAGTATCATGAAAAAATTCATCAGCACCGTTCTGGCACTCGGCATGGCCGCGAGCCTGGCCGCCTGCGGCGGCAGCGCATCCACGGCAGCTTCTACGGAAAGCACCGCAGCTTCCGCCGCTGAAGCCACCGCCGACAGCGACCTTGCCTACATCAAAAACAAGGGCAAAATGACCATCGGCTACACCGTCTATGAGCCGATGAACTACACTGACGCCGACGGCAATTTTACCGGCTTTGACACCGAGCTTGCCACTGCCGTCTGCGAAAAGCTGGGCGTGGAGCCGGACTTTGTTGAGATCAACTGGGACACCAAAATTGTCGAGCTGGACGCCAAGAGCATCGACTGCATCTGGAACGGCATGACCCTGACCGATGACATCATGGCCAACACCGCCTGCACGAAGGCCTATGCCAAGAACGCGCAGGTCGTCGTCATGAAGGCCGATGCCGATTACAGCTCCACCGCCGACCTTGTCGGCAAGACCATCGTGGCCGAGGCCGGTTCCGCCGGTGAGAGCGCCATCAGCGAGGACGAGAGCCTCTCCCAGGCCGACTACGTCAGCAAGTCCGTCCAGACTGACTGCCTGATGGAGGTCGCCGCCGGTACGGCTGACGCCGCCGTGCTGGATCTGACGCTGGCCACCGCCATGATCGGCGAGGGCACCGACTACGCAAACCTCGCCATCAAGGACGAGCTGAACGCCGAGGAGTACGGCGTCGCCTTCCGCAAGGGCAGTGATGCCGCCGACGCCGTGAACGCCGCCTTTGACGAGCTGAAGGCCGACGACACGATGCAGGCCCTGGCCGACAAGTACAGCCTGACGCTGGCCGACTGATGGGCGAGGCAGCAGTCATCTGGGGCCGCCTGACCGAGGCGTTCTGGCTCAACTGCCAGCTGTTCGGTCTGACTCTATTGTTCGCACTGCCGCTGGGGCTGGTGGTGTCGTTCGGCTCCATGAGCAGGCTTGCCCCGCTGCACGGCGTCGTCAAAACGTTTGTCTGGGTCATCCGCGGCACGCCGCTGATGCTGCAGATCCTGGTCATCTACTTAGGGCCCGGCCTGCTGGGCTTCACCAGCCCATGGCCATCCGGCGGCAGCGGGCGTCTGGTCGCCGCCGTCGTGGCGTTCGCCATCAACTACGCCTGCTATTTCTCGGAAATTTACCGCGGCGGCATCGAGGCTGTGCCCAGGGGCCAGACCGAGGCCGGGCAGGTGCTGGGCATGACAAAGACCCAGATTTTCTTCCGCGTCACGCTCCTGCAGGTCATCAAGCGCATCCTGCCGCCTATGGGCAATGAGATCATCACGCTGGTCAAGGATACCTCGCTGGCGAACGTCATCGCCAACAAGGACATCATCATGATGGCGAAAGAGTACAGCGCCAAGGGCCTGATCTGGCCGCTGTTCTCCACAGCGGTGTTCTTCCTCGTGTTCGTCGGTGCGCTGACGCTGCTGTTCGGCTGGCTGGAAAAGCGGCTGGACTATTTCAAGTAAGGGGGCGCGGCTATGGCATTGTTGGAAGTAAACGGCATCGGCAAGAGCTTTGGTTCCACAAAGGTGCTGCGCGACATCTCGTTTGATCTGGCCGAAGGCGAGGCTCTCGCCATCATCGGCTCGTCCGGCTCCGGCAAAACAACGCTGCTGCGCTGTCTGAACTTTCTGGAGACCGCCGACACCGGCAGCATTACGGTAGCGGGTGAAACGCTGTGGAGCGCCGCCGACACCAAAACGCAGAGCGAAGAAGCCATCCGCAAAAAGCGGCTGCACTTCGGCCTTGTGTTCCAGAGCTTCAACCTGTTTCCCCAGTACACGGCGCTGCAGAACGTCATGCTGGCGGGCCAGCTCCTGGCGAAGGAGCGCCCCGACTACAAGCAGAACCGGCGGCAGATTCTGGCCGACATTGAAACGCAGGCAAAGGCCCTGCTGGCGCAGATGGGGCTTTCTGACCGGGAGAACCACTACCCGCACCAGCTTTCCGGCGGGCAGCAGCAGCGCGTGGCGATTGCCCGCGCACTGGCGCTGCACCCGGACATCCTCTGCTTTGATGAGCCGACCTCGGCCCTTG
>ENA-OUQL01000488-OUQL01000488.1-human-gut-metagenome-genome-assembly--contig:-NODE-488-length-16346-cov-4.51771_pt1 | contig 16346 bp, 8 predicted proteins | sample MGYA00237945_ERZ548829 | MGnify/ENA primary metagenome ERZ548829 (study PRJEB26490, sample SAMN05194708) | human gut metagenome | biome: terrestrial biome; feature: human-associated habitat; material... | reverse complement strand
CCCGGCTCATAGTGTTTGGGGCCGGTGGATGCCGCTGCCGGACGGGGCGAAGACGTCACACCGCCGCCTGCGGGTTTGACCGGCGCTTTGGGCGCTGCCGGACGGCCATAGCCAGATCCGAAGCCGCTGCTTCCCGAACCGGAGCTGCAGCCGCCATGACCCGACGAAGCACTTCCCCGGCCCGCATAATCGGAGCCAAAGCCTCGATTATTGGACATTGGTGCGTTATATTCTTTATTCAGATAGCCGCTGCGGCTGCCATAGCCCGAGCCGTAACCGGAGGCCGCACGCCCCCAGCCGGAGGGGCCGGAGTAGCCCGATGCACCGCCCGGCACGGTATCGCTGCCGTAACCGCTGCCCCAGCCGCCCAGACGGGAGCGCTGTTCCAGCACCGGGCTGCGGGTCTCTTCGATGTACTCCGGCTCGATTTCCCGGAGGAAGCGGCTGGGCTCGTTGCGCTGGGTGCGGCCATAGAGCATCCGGGTGACGCTGTTGGAGATGTAAAGCTCCTTCTTGGCGCGGGTGATGCCCACATAGGCCAGACGGCGTTCTTCCTCGAGGTCAGCCTCGGAATACTTGCTCATCTCACTGGGGAAGACCCCCTCTTCCATGCCAATGAGGAATACATAGGGAAACTCAAGGCCCTTGGCCGAGTGAATGGTCATCAGCACCACCTGGTCGGCGCTCTCGTTGTAGCTGTCGATGTCGCTGATGAGGGCGATGTCCTCCAGATAGCCTTCCAGCGAGGCCTCTTCGCCGTGCTGGTCGCAGTAGCTCTTGACGTTGTTGACCAGCTGGCCGAGGTTCTGCAGACGGTCAGCGGCATCCTCGTGACCCTTGGCGGCGTCGGCTTCCAGCATGGCGCGGTAGCCGGTGATCTCGATGACATCGGAGGCGAACTCATCCAGCGTCTTCGTTTCCAGCGATTCCTGCAGTTTCTGGTAGATGTCCCAGAACTTGAACAGCGGCGCGATGGCGCGGCTGAGCTTGGCGTACTGGTCGGCATGGGAGATGACATCCAGCATACTGATGCCCTGCTGAGCCGCCAAATCCGCGATGACTTCGATGGTCGTCGCACCGATTTTGCGCGCAGGCTCGTTGATGATCCGACGGAGTCGGACATCGTCCCGGGGGTTCGCCACGATGGACATATAGGAGTGGATGTCCTTGACTTCCTTGCGGTCATTGAAGCGCTGGCCGCCCACGATCTTATGCGGGATGCCCGCACGGGTGAAGTAGCTTTCGATGGGGGCCGACTGGGCGTTCATCCGGTAGAGGATGGCGTGGTCGGCCAGATGTCCGCCCTCTTTGAGGTGCTGGCCGATGACGTCCGCGATATGGCTGGCCTCGTCCTGCTCGTTCTCGGCGGTGTAGACCTGCACCTTGTCGCCCTCGCCGTTCTTGGTCCAGAGGGTCTTGCCCTTGCGCTCGGTGTTGTGCTGGATGACACAGTTGGCGGCATTCAGGATATTCGACGTAGAGCGGTAATTCTGCTCGAGTCGGATGGTCCTGGTGCCTTTATAGATGCGCTCGAAGTTGAGGATGTTCTCAATGGTCGCGCCACGGAAGCGGTAGATGCTCTGGTCGTCGTCGCCCACGACGCAGATGTTTTTCTCCGGGCCAGTGAGCAGGCTCACGAGCCGGAACTGAGCCACACTGGTGTCCTGATACTCGTCCACCAGCAGATATTTGTACTTGTTCTGGTAGAACTCCCGCACGTCCTCGTGCTCCGACAGCAGGATGACCGTCTGGTAGATGAGGTCATCGAAGTCGAAAGCACCGGCCTCCTTGAGCTTCTTTTCATAGGCGGCGTAGACCTTGGCCGCAAGGGCGCCCTTCGTGTCCCGGGCCGGGGTCTTCAGGGCCTCTTCCGGGCTGATGAGCTGGTCTTTCCAGCGGCTCATCTGGTTGATGGCGCTTTTGACCGGGAAGAACTTGTCGTCCACGCTCAGCTCTTTGTACACAGTCTTCATGACACGCTGGGAGTCGTCGCTGTCGTAGATGGTAAAGCTGCGGGGGTAGCCGATCTCCTCGGCCCAGCGGCGGAGAATGCGGACGCAGGCCGAGTGGAACGTGGAGGCGAACACCTCGTCGCCCTCTTCCCCGCCCAGCATCCGGCGCAGGCGCTCTTTCAGCTCACCGGCGGCCTTGTTGGTAAAGGTGATGGCCATGACGTTCCAGCTCCGGACGGCGTCCTTCCGCAGCATCCCGTCCAGCCACGACGGGGCATCGGTGCCGGTCATGATGGCAGTGCGCAGCTCTTTCACATCGTCCTCCGTCACCTCCCGGGGCGTCCACCTGGAGCCGTGGGCCGAGCCGAAGCGGATGAGGTTGGCGATGCGGTTGACCAGCACGGTGGTCTTTCCGCTGCCTGCACCCGCGAGGATGAGCAGAGGGCCGTTGGTGGTGAACACCGCCTCCCGCTGCATATCGTTCAGGCGTCCGAACTGCTTTTCGATATACGTATCACGCAAAGCGCAGAATTGTTGTGCGAGATCTGTTGCCATTGTTTCACCCGTTCTTTTCAATCATTTCTGGATATATCACTTAAAATATAGTATATCACATTTCAAAAAAGTTGTACATAAAAACAATGCAAACAAAAACCGCCCCACCGCGGTCAATACCACGATGGAGCGGAAATTTCAGGAAATGCTTAGCCGAAGATGTTGATGAGGATACCAGCAGCGACGGCGGAGCCGATAACACCGGCCACGTTGGGGCCCATTGCGTGCATCAGCAGGAAGTTGGAGGGGTTCTCGCTCTGGCCGACCTTCTGAGAAACACGGGCAGCCATAGGCACAGCGGAAACGCCAGCGGAACCGATCAGGGGGTTGACCTGACCGCCGGTCAGGATATACATGACCTTGCCGCAGAGAACACCGGCAGCAGTGCCGAAGGAGAATGCGATAAGGCCCAGCACGATGATGAACAGGGTGCGGCTGTTCAGGAAGGTGTTTGCAGAGGTGGTGCAGCCAACGGACAGAGCCAGGAAGATGGTGATGATGTTCATCAGCTCATTGCCGGCGGTCTTCTGGATACGGTCTACGACGCCGCACTCCTTCATCAGGTTGCCCAGCATCAGCATACCGACCAGAACGGCGGCATCCGGCACGATGAGGGAAACGATGATGGTGACCATGATGGGGAAGATGACCCTCTCGGTCTTGGTCACGGTGCGCAGCTGCTTCATCACGACGGTACGCTCTTTCTTGGAGGTCAAAGCCTTCATGATAGGCGGCTGGATAACAGGCACCAGAGCCATGTAGCTGTAGGCCGCGACGGCGATGGAGCCCAGCAGCTCAGGAGCCAGACGGGAGGTGACGAAGATAGCGGTGGGGCCGTCTGCGCCGCCGATGATGGCGATAGCAGCAGACTGCTTCTGGGTGAAGTCCACCAGACCGGTAGCGGCCAGCAGACGAGCGCCCATGTAAGTACCGAAGATACCGAACTGAGCGGCAGCGCCCAGCAGCAGGCTCTTGGGGTTGGAGATCAGGGGTGCGAAGTCGGTCATGGTGCCGATGCCGAGGAAGATCAGCGGCGGGTAGATGCCCAGCTTGACGCCCATATAGAGCATATCGGCCAGACCGCCGTTGTTCAGGATCTCGACCCACATCGGGTGCTCGAGACCGTCACCGACGAAGTACTGCATATGGATGACGCCGCTGCCGGGGAGGTTGGCCAGGATCATGCCGAAAGCCATGGGCAGCAGGATCAGAGGCTCGAACTCTTTGACGATAGCGAGGTAGAGCAGGAAGCAGCCTACGCAGATCATCACTGCGTACAGCCAGCCGCCCGGCTCACCGAACTTGGCAAAACCGGAACTCTGGAAAATACCGACCAGAGTCTCAATAAACTGAGTCATGTTTTTCCTCCTGTGTTAAAAGGGTGCGGTGGTGTCGTTGACGCCAGCCTTGCCCCAGCCATTCTTGCCGCGGCGGACTGCCTTCAGCACATACTTGCCGTTGCCCATAGAGTAGATGGCTGCCATGATGGCTGCCACAACGTCGCCGGGGATGCCGGCCTCGACCTGCGGGGCAGCAGCCTTTGCAGGAGCGGGCGCAGCGGCCTGTTTCACAGGAGCAGCCGGTTTTGCAGCAGAAGCAGCCTTGGCAGCTGCCTTCTTGCCGTTCATGGCGTCAAAGATCTTGCCCTCCAGCGTGATGATGGCCATCAGCAGGACGAGGATCAGAAACACCAGCACAATACCGGTTATGGTAACGATCACATCATAACCTAAATCCATGGTCTTCCTCCTATTTACTTTTTTCTTTGCCGCCCGGGGGGCGGGCGGCAAAAAGCGATTTGAAGATATTATACAATATTTTCCGGGTCGATTCAACAACTATGAACAAAAATCATATTGTTTTTCACGGTTTTGTGAACAGCACTTTCCTCTCAGCGGCGGCCCATGCGGGGGGTGGCGTCCATGAAGCCGGTCTCCAGCTTGTCGCCCAGACGCAGGCTCATGGCCGTACCCAGCGCGACACAGTTGACGGGGTCAGGCGAGACGGTCACTTCCACCTTCAGCTCCTGGCTGAGGTACTCAGGCAGGCCGTGGAGCTGTGCGCCGCCGCCGGTGAGGACGACGCCGTTGCGGTAAATGTCTCCGGCCAGCTCCGGAGGAGTCTTCTCCAGCACCTGATGGGCGGCGGTGCCGATCTGCTCGCTCAGGCGCATGACCGGCTCGTAGAGGTCGGCGGTGGAGACATTGACACGCACGGGCAGGCCGGTGAGCAGGCTGCGGCCCTTGATCTCCATGGTCTCGTTGAAATCCGCCTTCTGGGGGCAGCAGGCCACGTTCTTTTTCAGGTTCTCAGCGGTGCGCTGGCCGATGGCGATGCTGAACTTGTTGCGCACGAACTTCAGGATCTCTTCGTCGTAGTGGTTGCCGGCCACGCGGACGCTGGTGGCCTTGACCTTGCCGCCGAGGCTCAGCACGGCGATGTCGGTGGTGCCGCCGCCGATGTCGATGATCATCCGGCCATCCGGCACGGTGATGTCGATGCCGGAGCCGAGGGCTGCGGCGATAGGCTCATCAATGAGGTAGACCTGACGCGCACCGGCGGCCATGACGGCCTCCACCACAGCGTCGCTCTCGATGCCGGTGATGGCGGCAGGCACACAGACGGCCACACGGGGCTTGACCATGTGGGAGCTGTAGACCTGATTAACGAAGCGGCAGATGAGCTCCCGGGTCATGGTGTGGTCGCTGATGACGCCATCCTTCAGCGGGAAGATGGCGGAGATGTAGTTGGGCGTGCGGCCCACCATTGCAAGGGCCTTGTCGCCGGCCTCAAGCACGCAGTTCTTGCGGGTATCCACCGCCACCACGCTGGGCTGGTTGAGCACAACGCCCTGCCCCTCCTGCGCGATGATGATGGTCGTCGTACCAAGATCGATACCGATGTCATTCTGTGCCATAGTTGTGATATTTCCTTTCTCTGCTGCCCATTCTCTATTTCCATCGCCCATCTCCGGGCGCGGGTCATCAAAACACATTATAGTATAACACAGGTGTATCCAAAAAGAAACCCTTAAAGGTTCTCCTGCTCCGGGGGCAGAGCCTGGGCCAGCAGGGCGGCCAGGCCGCTGTAGCGCAGGTTCTGGCGGATGTTGGACATCATCCGGTTCACCACGTCCCGCCGGCCCACCACGATGCAGAGCTTCCGCCCGCGGGTGACGCCGGTATAGAAGAGGTTGCGGTAGCACAGGCGGGGCGGCACCTGCGCCGCCGGGAGGATGACCGCCGGGAACTCGCTGCCCTGGCTTTTGTGTACTGTGATGGCATACGCAATTTCCAGCTCGTTGAGGTTCTCCGCCGGGTAGACCAGCCGCCGGTCGTCCATCCGCACCACCATGGAGCGGCTGCGCACGTCGATGGACTCCACGATGCCGATGTCGCCGTTGTAGGCGCCCACACCCTGTTCCCCGCCGATGCGCTGCCACGTTATCTCGTAGTTATTGCGCACCTGCATCACTTTGTCCCCCACCCGGAAGACCCGGGCCGCACTCTGCAGCTCCGGCTTGCCCTTCTTTGGCGGGTTGAGCATGGCCTGTAACTCCGCGTTGAGGGCCTGAGTGCCGGTGGGGCCGAGTTTCGTGGGGCAGAGCACCTGAATATCCTTCACCGGGTCGAACTGGTAGCTGCGGGGCAGACGGGTGGTCACAAGGTCGCAGACCAGCTTCTGGGCTGCGTCGCCGTCGGCTTCGAGGAAAAAGAAATCGTCCGTCTTTCCGCCCTTTTTCAGCGGTTCGCCTGAGATGATGTGGTGGGCGTTCTCCACGATGAGGCTCTGAGCGGCCTGCCGGAATATCTCGTTGAGGCAGACCGTCGGCACCAGTCCGGAGCGGATGATCTCGCCGAGGATATTGCCCGGGCCGACACTGGGCAGCTGGTCGGCGTCGCCTACCATAATAATACGGCAGCTGTACCGCAGTGCCGCAATGAGGGCCTGGAACAACTTGACATCCACCATACTCATCTCATCGAGGATGACGACGTCGCACTTGAGCAGGTTCTTGTCATTGTGGATGAAACTGACCACGCCGCCGGTGTAGTCCACTTCCAGCAGGCGGTGGATGGTGGAGGCTTTCCGGCCCGTCAGCTCGCTCAGACGCTTGGCGGCGCGGCCTGTGGGAGCGCAGAGGGCTACCCGTTCGGCCTCGTTCTCGAGCAGCTGCAGGATGGCGTTGACCGTGGTGGTCTTGCCGGTGCCGGGGCCGCCGGTGAGGACAAAGCAGTTCTCGGTCATGGCCTTACGGATGGCTTCCTTTTGGAGCGGCGCGTAAGCAAAGCCCTGCGCCAGTTCCAGAATCTGGATGTTCTTGTCGAGGTTTCGGGCCGTCTGCTTCCCGCGCTTGGTCAGCATGGCCAGACGGTCGGCAATGTCCTGCTCTGCGGCCAGCAGATCCGGCAGATAAATATACGGTGTGCCGTCGAACATCCGCGCCGCCAGTTTCCCGGTCTGGATGCAGCTGTCCAGCGCCGCCGCCAGCTTTTCGGGGGGCTGGTGGATGAAGTTCGACGCCGTTTCCAGCAGCTGCGCCCGGGGCAGACAGGTGTGGCCGTTGCCGGCGTTGTGGCGCAGGGTGCGCAGAAGGGCGGCTTCCAGCCGCTGGGCGCAGTCCCCTGCCATCTGGTAATACTGGGCGATGCTGTCGGCATGGCGGAAGTCCAGCTGCAGCGGCTCCCCGCAGAGCAGGTAGGGGTTCTGCTGGATGGCCTGCATGGCCCCCGGCCCGAAGATGCGAAAGACTTCCATCGCCCGGCGGGGGCTGATCTCGAACTGAGCCAGATAGGCGATGAGCTCCCGCATTCCGAACATCCGCTTGAACTCCTGCTGGATGCGGTCGGCCTTGTCCGCCGAGATGCCCGGGATGAGGGTGAGCTGGGCGGGGTCGTTGGCGATAACTTCCAGCGCCGCCGCGCCGAATTTGTCAATGATCTTATCCGCCGTCCGAGCCCCGATGTAGGGCAGCGACCGGCTGGCGAGGAAGGCGTAGACGGCCTCGAGGTCTTTGGGCATATCCGTCTCGCACTCCTGTGCGTGGAACTGTCGGCCATAGGTGGCGTGGTTCTCATACCTGCCCCGGCAGACGACGCTCTCACCGGCGTGGAGCTCTCCCACCACGCCGCACACAACGGTGACGACACCGCCGCCCGACACCTCGAACACGGTGTAGCCGTTGTCCTCGTTCAGGTAGATAATGTCCTCTACCGTGCCTTCCAGCCGTTCCAGCTCCTGCTCCATCGTCCCGCCTCCTCGTTTTGACACAACTATATATAGTATAGCGGTTTTGGGGGGATTTGTAAATACAACAAAAGCTCCCCCGAAGGGGAGCTGTAGGCGAGGTTTAATCCCCCACCCCATATGCATTTTCTTTCATCAGCCGCTTGCGCACTGCAAAGTACGCCGGGATGAGGAAGAAGCAGGCAAAGAACCATGCCACAGGGTTGGCGATGCAGGCCGCAAAGTAGCCCCAGAGCGGCACGAACCAGAAGCCCACCATGGCACGGGCGACCATCTCGGCCACGCCCGCGAACATGGCAAGGCCGGAATAGCCCAGGCCCTGGATGGTGTAGCGGTAGATGATGAGGACAGCCAGCGGGATGTAGAACACGCTGTTCCAGAAGATAAAGCTGCGGGCATTCGCCATGATCTCCACCTCGCTGCTCTCGAGGAAGAGGCTGATGAGCGGCACATCCAGCACACGCAGGATGAGGAAGGATGCCACACTGTAGACGCAGCCAATTCCCAGCGCAGTATTGACGCCCCGGTCCACACGCTTGAGGTCGTGAGCGCCCATGTTCTGGCTGGCGTAGGTGGTCATGGCGGTGCCGATGCTCTCCAGCGGCACCGAGAGGAACTGGGCGGCCTTGCTGCCTGCGGTCTGCGCGGCCACGATGCTGCTGCCCAGACCGTTCACCGCGCCCTGCAGCACGACGCTGCCGATGGCGGTAATGCTGCATTGCAGGCCCATAGGGATGCCCATGTTGCAGAGCTTGAGGCAGTGGCTGGCGCTCAGACGGCCCTCTTCCCTGCTCCATTTCAGCTCCGGGTAGTGGCGGCCGATGTAGATGAGACTGCCGATGCCCGCCACCGCCTGACTGAACACGGTGGCGAAGGCCGCACCGAACGCCCCCATCCGGAAGATGAGGATACAGAGCAGGTCGAGGCCGATGTTCAGCACGCTGGCCACCAGCAGGAAATAGAGCGGCCGCTTGCTGTCGCCCAGCGCGCGCATGAGGGCGCTGGTGACGTTGTACAGCAGGGTGAAGGGGATGCCCCAGAAGATGGTGCGGATGTAGATGTCCGCGATGTCGATGATGTTGTCGGGGGTGTTGGTCCAGACCAGCACCGCCCGGGTCAGGGCCACCGTCACCACCGTGAGCACGACGGCGAAAAAGAGGCTCAGCCAGACGGTATTGGCGGTGTAGCGCCGCATCTCTCTGTAATCCTTCGCGCCGAAGGTCCACGAGATGGGGATGGAGAAGCCGCAGGCGATGCCGTTGACGAAGCCCAGCACCAGATAGTTCAGGCCGCCCACGCTGCCCACCGCCGCCAGCGCATCCACGCCCACGAAACGACCCACGATGATGGTATCGGCCAGATTGTAGAACTGCTGGAACAGACTGCCCAGCATCAGCGGCACCGCAAAGGCAAGGATGAGCTTGAGCGGGCTGCCCTGTGTCATGTCTTTTGTCATACAAAGCCCCTCCCCGGGCGGTCACTTAACATTTCTTTGCCGGATTTTTACCGACAAAAACGCCCTGCCGGACGAGGGGCAGGACGTTTTGCGTTTCATGAGTGGTATTATACTCAGCTCATCGTGATTTTGCAAGGGGTTTTTCTCAGATTTCTTCGTACAACATTGCTATTTTCTATCGGCGGTTTTTGGTGATTGTGCGCAGTGGAGCGGCAAGGCCCTCCTGCCGCGCTCCCTCTCAGCCCACGCTCTCAGCCTTCATAATCGTACATCCATGCAGAGTCAGAAGATGCGGAGTCATAAAAGAAATCCCACGGAAAATAGTCATGGAGCCTTACCCATTTGTTTGGTTTCCAATATGTGGAGTCATAAAAGGGATCCCCCCAAGCATGACCCCTGATCCGTGTCTGCAGGATTGGTTTCCAATATAACTGATCACCCTCCTGCACCGGCTGCCACTCCCACCAATAATCGTCGCTTCTCCCCATCCATTTTCTTGTCTCCCAATTTCCTCTCAAATCCGGCGGCGGACCGCCATCCTTGCCCGGCTTCCACACCAAGTCACCCTGACTGTCCGTTACCCATCCGCCTGTTTCCGGCTGCTGGGCGCTTGTTTCCGATGGCTGACCGCTTGCTTCCGGCTGCTGGACCGTGGTGAGGCTGTCCGGCGAGAGAGTCGGGGGGCCGCTGAGGCCACCGACGGAGGGGGCCGGGTCGTCCTTCTTGCTGTCCTGCTTCCCGCCCACGAGCTTCACGATGTTACCGGTAAATGTCTTCCACACCGTCTGGTCGGAGGCGGGCTGCTTCGGCTGCTGGGCCGTGGTGAGGCTGTCCGGCGAGAGAGTCGTCAGCCCGCTGAGGTCACCGACGGCACCCGTTCCCGGCTGAGTCAGCCCGGGCTGTCCGCTCAGGGAGCCGCCTTCCAGACCGGAGATGACAACTCCCCACCATTGCTCTTTCTCCTGCCTGCGGCGGGCGATGGCCTCCTCCACCCGGGCAGTCTCCTGTGCTTTCTCTTCCTCATCGCCAACGTGGTACACGAGGACCAGTTCCTTGCCGTTTTCGCGCAAGACATTCTCATACAAGAACTTTTCTCTCTCACGCGAGAACATTTCTCTATCATATCCTGTCTGCCCGACAACATGGAATCTATAAATTCCTTCATGGTACAGCCCGAATTCGAACGCACCCTTCGCGCCGACCAGATCTTTGATCCGGGCCAGCGGAATGACGGCCTCCATCTCCTGCCCTTCCCCATCAAGGAATCGGACGCGGAGTTCATCGACCTCCTTTGCAAGCTCCCGCAGCGAGTCGCCTGTCATCCAAAAGAGCGAACCGTGGGCATCGAAGCGCAGGACCTTGTTGACCGGGTCATACTCTGCCGTGGTCACATCTGCAAGCTCCTGTGTGCCATCCGGATGGGTGATCACGCCCATGGCCTCGTACATCTGCTTCACACGGTCCGGCACCTCGCCGACCTGCACGCTTGGAGCGTCGTCCTCGTCGTCGTCCTCGTCGTCCTCGGTATCATCTGGCTGTTCCGGCTTGTCTGGCTGCTCCGGCTTGTCCGGCTGTTCCGGCTTGTCCGGCTGTTCCGGCTTGTCCGGCTGTTCCGGCTTGTCTGGCTGTTCCGGCTTGTCCGGCTGCTCCGGTTGGGAGGGCGTCCGCCGGTCGTAGCTGTAGTCCTCCATCTTCTTCCCGTCGGGGTCGTAGCGGGTCAGACTACCGCCCGTCACCTTGTGGTCGTCGTCGGAGAGGGCGTCATTGGGGATCTCGCCGACTATGCCGCCGCCGATGGCCGCAGTTTCGCCGCCGGTGCTTGCGCCTGCCTTGGCCTCCACCTCGGCGTCGCCGGAGATATAGATGTGATTGGGATTGCTGGGCGGCGCATCCGGGGCTATCTCAGACCACGCACCCGCGCCGTCGCCGATGCCTGCCGCGCCGGGGCGGGGGTCGCCGCTGTAGCTGCCGCCCGTGGCCGACACCTTGCCGCCGGAAATCTCGATGTCGCGGCCCGGGCCGTACACACCGCCGCCGATACCGGCAGCACCCTCACCGCCCACGGCTTCTACCGTGCCGCCGGTGATCTCGATGTTTCCGGCACCGCTTTCGTAGCCTCCGCCGATGCCTGCGCCGTCTTCGCCGCCTTCGGCGGGGAGGGAGCCTTTGGTGTCGTTGTCGTCCTTGATGGTCAGCTTGCCGGAGATGGTTTTGCCATCTTCAGACCTTTCATCGTTCTTCTCAAGGCCCGCATTGTGACTGCCGCTCTTCAGCTCGTTGGCGCCGTCCAGCTCGATGGCGGCATCGTGGTCACCCTGCACGGTGACGGCGGCTTTGCCCGCATCGACTGGGCTGTCACCGCTGCCGTCCCCCTCCTTCTTGCCGCTGACGTCAATTTTCAGGTCGTCGAAGGTGACGTCCACGTTGCCCTCGGAGGTGTCGATGGTGACGGTGTTCTTATCCGACTCGCCGGTGATGACGGTCTCCCCCTCATCCTTCTCGAAATCCTTTTCACCCTGCTTGACATTGTTATAGTTTCCGCTTTCATCGCTCGCACCTTTGACCGTAATGTCGCCGTCGGCGATGTTCCATGTTTTCGCATAGGCCGGGATGCCGGAGCTCACCACGATGCCCGCGATGACGGCGGCGGCCACGCCCCGCCGGAGTGCGCTCTTCAGTCTCATAGTACATCTCCTTTCGTTCTGTGTATCATGCAATGCCGTCGCTGCGGCTCAGAGGCTCTCCTTTGAGATGCTTATTTCTTTGGGCTGCCCCAAGTCCTCCGGTATCCAGAGCTTTATCTCACCCTGGGTATCCGGCAGGTCGTCCCAGTCGTCACCACGGTCGGTATAGCTCCGCAGGTCACTCTCCAACAGATTGGTATACTTTGTGCCATCCGGGACGGTGGTTTCCAGCAGGAAAAGCCGTGGCTTATCCTCCTCGGGAGCGGTGTCCTCATATCGGTAAGCCAGCTGTTTCAGGGTCTCCTCAAGCCCGATTCTCGGCGTTTCCGTTCTCGCAGGCTCGAGCCACCAATCCAAACTCGGGCGGTCGTCCCTTTTTTTCGCGAGTTGGAAGTCCATCATCTCCCGCTCTTGTTTCAGTAATTCGTCGAGTTCACGTCTGAGCTCTTCACTCGTTTTTTGCTCTACCGTTTTCTCTCTCTCAGGCTCGAGCCACCAATCCAAACTCGGGAGGTCGTCCCTTTTTTTCGCGAGTTCGTGGGTCAATATCAGCCACTCCTGCGGCTCTGGCGTCTGCACCGGCACCCACTCCAGATAGCGCTCCGACAGGTCGTCCCGCGTTTCGCCGTCCAGCCGGAGGCTGATGTCCTCCCTGTTCTGCTTCAGCTCCACGTCAGCGTCCTCGCCCGCCGCGTCGGCCATCTTGTCCACGCTATAGTGGGTCATGGTGTCCTCATAGCGGAAGAAGATGTCCTCCACGCCGTCCTCCCGGAGACTGGAGATGTCGGTGGTGACGGTGGAGCGGGGAGCGGCGCTCTCAATAAGCACCACACCCCCCGGGGTGAGGTTCTCTCCGGTGTCGTCGGCCTCTACGCTGCCGGGCATGGGGTTGGCACTCTCAATGGCCAAAGCAGGGTCCAGCCGCTGGATGGTGACCCGGCTGGAAAAGAAGCCGCCCACCACCATGCCGCCGGGCAGGGGTTCGGGAGCGTTCTCCTGTGCCGGGGGCGGGACGTCATCATCATCGTCGTCCTCGTCGTCGTCCGGCTGGGGCTTGGGGGTGGAGGTGTAGTCGTAGCCCATCCCCTCCATCACGGTGCCGTCCGCGTTCAGACGGGTCAGCCGTCCTCCCGTCACCTTATGTTCATCGTCAGAAAGGTTCTCCGTGGGTACTTCGCCGTAGCTGCCGCCGATGGCCGGGGCCTTGGCGTCCGTCATCTGGCTTCCCGCCTTGGCCGTCACCTCGGCGTCGCCGCAGATGTAGAGGTCTCCCGGGTTCGGGTCGTCGGTGTCGTCCGACGCGCGGCCTGCTCCGTCGCCGATGCCTGCCGCGTTGCTCCCGCCCTCAGCCTCGATGGTGCCGCCCCGGATGGTGATGTTGCTGCCGGTGCTCTCGATGCCTCCGCCGATGCCTGCGCCGCCGAAGCCGCCCTCAGCGGTGAGGGAGCCGTCCTTGCCCTTGTCGTCCTTGATGGTCAGAGTGCCTTTCGACTCGTGTTCGTTCTTCTCAAGACCCGCATTATAACCGCCGCTCTTCAGCTCGTTGTCGCCGTCCAGCTCGATGGTCGCATCGTGGTCGCCCTGCACGGTGACGGCGGCTTTGCCCGCATCGACTGGGCCGTCACCGCTGACGTCCCCCTCGGCCTTGCCACTGACGTCGATCTTCAGGTCGTCGAAGGTGACGTCCACGTCGCCCTTGGAAGTGTCGATGGTGACGGTGTTCTTATCCGACTCGCCGGTGATGACGGTGTTGGTGTCGTCCTTGTCGATGGTCTCACCCTGTGAGACCTTGTTCTTTCCTTCGGTGTCGCCCGCTTTCACGGTGATGTCGCCGTTGGCGATGTCCCACCGGGCCGCATAGGCCGGAATGCCGGAACTCACCACGATGCCCGCGATGACGGCGGCGGCCACGCCCCGCCGGAGTGCGCTCTTCAGTCTCATAGTCCGTCCTCCTTTGGTCTGTTCGTCTTTTGAAGAATCAGCCTTTTCTGATGCAAGTTTACCAAAAAATCCGGAGAATGTAAATAAAACCTGCGCGAATCGTGGTGTTTTCGGCGTGAATGGCGCAAAAAAGCCCTCCCGAGCGGGGAGGGCCATAGCCTGTCTTATTCAGAGTAGTGCGCCAAAAACTGCTTGGTGCGCTCCTCCTGGGGGTGGTCGATGAGCTGGCGGGCCGGGCCTTCCTCCACCACGACGCCGCCGTCCATGAATAGGATGCGGTCGGCCACGTCCCGGGCGAAGTGCATCTCATGGGTAACGATGATCATGGTGGTCTTTCGGTCGGCGAGGTCCCGCAGGACACGGAGGACTTCGCCTGTCAGCTCCGGGTCAAGGGCGCTGGTGGGCTCATCGAAGCAGAGGATGTCCGGGTGGAGCGCCAGCGCGCGGGCGATGGCCACCCGCTGCTGCTGACCGCCGGAGAGCTGGTGGGGGTAGTGGCCTGCCCGCTCCGACAGGCCCATCTGAGCCAGTAAATCACGAGCCTGTGCTTCCAGCTGGGCGTGGATGGCCTTTTTGTTGGCCTTGTAGTCAGGCTGCTCCTTTGCCAGAAGCTCCCCCGCCAGCATCACGTTTTCCAGCGCGGTGTACTGGGGGAAGAGGTTGAAGTTCTGGAACACGAGGCCGAAGTGGAGGCGCTTTTTCCGCACCTCGCTCTCCCGCTGGGTGGCAGGGTCGGCGGCGTCCCACATGGTCTCGCCGTTCACCCTGATGACGCCGGTGTCGGGACGCTCCAAAAAGTTCAGGCAGCGCAGCAGCGTCGTCTTGCCCGAGCCGGACGAGCCGATGATCGCCAGCGCCTCGCCCTGTTCCAGTGTGAGCGAGATGTCCTTGAGAACTTTCGTCTCGCCGAAATTCTTCCCGATGCCGGAGGCTTCGAGTAATGCCATAATTCAGTATCCTCCTTAACAGCGGAAATAGTCCATCTTTTTCTCGGCCCAGTCCAGCAGCAGGGTGAGTGCGCCGACAAAGACGAGGAAGAAGATCGCGGTGGAAAACAGCGGCCAGATAAGGCCCTTGGCGCTGTACTCCTTCGCCATCATGATGATCTCCTTGTTGGCGATGACATTCGCCAGCGAGGTATCCTTCACCAGCGTGATGACCTCGTTGCCCATCGGGGGCAGGATGCGCTTGACGACCTGCAGGAGCGTGACCTTGAAAAAGATCTGGCTCTTGGTCATGCCAAGCACCTGACCGGCCTCGGTCTGGCCTTTCGGCACAGCCTCGATGCCGCCGCGGTAGATCTCAGAGAAGTAGCAGGCGTAGTTGATGGCGAAAGCCACCACCGCCGCTACCAGACGGCCCGAAGAGCCGGAGGGCCAGGGGTTGGTCATACCCAGCAGGCCGGGGCCAAGGTAGATGACGATAATCTGGAGCATCAGCGGCGTACCGCGGATGACCCACACGAAGGTCTTGACGACGCCCCGCAGCGGTGCGCACCGGCTCATGGAGCCAAAGGCCACCACAAGGCCCAGCGGCAGCGAGAACAGCAAGGTCAGAAAGAACAGCTCACAGTTGAGCGCGAATGCGCCGGTCAGACGCTCCAAAATCACAGTCACAGAATCACTACACCTATCCGTTTATAATGTAAGTTACTCAGCCAGAGTCAGGCCGTACTTGTCGGCCAGAGTCTGCATGGTGCCGTCAGCCTTCAGCTCGTCGAAAGCGTTGTCCACAGCCTCGGCCACGTCGCTGTCCTTGCGGAAGGCCACGCCGTACTCCTCGACGTTCAGCTCATCCACCATCTTGAGGTTTGCGTAGTCGGTACCCTCGCCGATCATGGCAGAAGCCAGAGTCAAGTCGAGGATGGCGGCGTCAGCAGTGCCAGCGGCGACTTCCATCAGGCAGTCGGTCTGAACAGCCTTGGAGATGAAATCAGCCTGAGACAGGTCGGCGTTCTCGGTGATGGTGGTCTCACCGGCAGAGCCGGCCTCGGCCACCACGGTCTTGCCGATGAGGTCGGCGGTGGAGGTATAATCGGTGCCGTCCTTCACCACGACGACCTGGGCGTTCTTGACGTAGGGCTTGGTGCAGGCCATATTCTCCTCGCGGTCATCGGTCAGGGTCAGGCCGTTCCAGATGCAGTCGATGCTCTTTGCAGCCAGCTCGGTCTCCTTGGTGTCCCAGTTGATCTCCACGAACTCCGGCTCGACACCCAGCTTCTCACAGACAGCGGTGGCCAGCTCGGTATCGAAACCGGTGAAGTTGCCGTCGGCGTCGGTGTAGTTCATCGGCTCATACACGGTGTAGCCGATGACCATCTTGCCGTTGGACTGGATGTAAGCCAGGTCGCTGTCAGCGGCCACGGAGCTTGCCGGGGCGGCAGAGGCGGCGGCAGAAGAAGCAGCCGTAGAAGTGGATGCAGAACCGCCGCAGGCGGCAAGGCTCAGTGCCATCGCACCGGCCAGAAAAGCAGATACCAGACGTTTCATGTTGTATTTTCCTCCCTCAGAT
>ENA-OUQL01000475-OUQL01000475.1-human-gut-metagenome-genome-assembly--contig:-NODE-475-length-16630-cov-6.52573_pt1 | contig 16630 bp, 10 predicted proteins | sample MGYA00237945_ERZ548829 | MGnify/ENA primary metagenome ERZ548829 (study PRJEB26490, sample SAMN05194708) | human gut metagenome | biome: terrestrial biome; feature: human-associated habitat; material... | reverse complement strand
GTCTATAAGAGACAGGTATAAAAGCTCTGCGAATGACGAACTATGATTTGTGGGTGGATTTTGAATGTCGTACAATCGAGGATGTGAAGACAATTCCAGGATTCGGGGATATTATGGCGTCCTCTTATTCGGTTCGTGATCCGGATAACATGAGTATTTCAATGGGAACGATGGATTTCTGGATCAGCACGGCGGATTTTTATGAGGACAATGATGAGATCAATGCTTCCTGGGGGATTTTCGATGCAGATGGGGATATGCTTGCCCACAGCAAGATGAGCCCACAGCAGGAAGCAGAGCTGTTCCAGGCGGCCCTGCGGGGGGTGCAGTTTGACTGGCTGGAGAATACCGGCAGCCGGAGGACTTTTTTTACAAAACATACATCCAACCAGGGAACGTTTTCCTATGTTGTCATAAAAAGTATCGGAGAGCTGGTGGCGGATAATCGTTATGTCGTTGGCGTGATAGGGACAACACTGTTTCTGATAGCCTTTGGGATCATTCTGTTTACCAATATGCAGCTGAAAGCGGATTATGAGTTTCTTTCCAAGATCATTCATATGCTTTCGCACATGGAATCCGGTGAGTTTGCGGATGTTCAGGAGGAAGATTTAAGCAGCGAGCGGCGCAAAAATGAATATGGCATGATCGCAGTTGCCCTAAAGGATGTGGGTGCAAAACTGCAGGGTCATATCCAGCGGGAATATGTCTGGAAGCTGAAGGAGCAGGAGACTCAGATGCGTGCACTGCAGCATCAGATCAACCCGCACTTCTTATATAACACACTGGAAACGCTGCGCTCCAGGGCGTTGCTGGAAGGAGACCGGGATACGGCGGATGCGATCGCATTGCTTGGGGCTCTGTATCGTGCCAGAACCCATACGAAGGATACCATCACGCTGGGAGAAGAGTTTAAGCTGCTTGAAATGTATCTAAAGATCATGGAGCTGCGGTTTGGAGATAATTTCTTCTATCAGGTCGAGCTGGAAGATGCACTCAGAGAAATCCCGACGGTGAGTTTTTGGCTGCAGCCCCTTGCGGAAAATTTCTTTACTCATGGCTTTGACCGGGAGAGCATGTATAATCTGCTGATCATCAGCGGACATCCACAAGGCTCGGACACCGTGATCGAAATCATGGACAATGGCTCCGGTGTTCCTGCAGATCAGCTGGAGCAGATACAGAAGACGATGCGCGAAGGAAATGACGATCCGGAAGCGGATATCGGACTGAGAAACGTATATATGCGTTTGAATTATTTTTATGGAAATGGTTTTAAGATGGAAATCGGGAATAACCCGGAAGGGGGATTTAAAATTTCTATCCTGATACCGGGAAAGGTGGAAGAAGATGTACACATTGGTGATCGTGGATGATGAACCTGCCATTGCCGAAGGCATTTGCAGGCTTCTTGACTGGAAATCTCTTGGCTTTGAACGAATCCGGACCGCCAGAAGCTGTTTTGAAGTGGTATCCCATGTGGTGGACTGGAAACCGGATGTCTGCCTGGTGGATGTACGGATCGGCAATGAATTTGGCTATGAACTGATTAATTGTTTAAATGGAATGGGTGTCAAATCCAACTATATTATGATGAGCGGATATGACGATTTTCAGTATGCCTGTGAAGCACTGCGTTGCGGCGCAGTGGATTATCTGTTAAAGCCCCTTGATAAGGATCAGCTTCAGAAGCGCATTGAACAGGTTGTGGTAGAAAACCTGCACGGAACTGTGCAGCTGGAGGTGCGTAAAAACGAAGATCCGATCCTGCGGCGGCCCTATGAGGAATTTTCCCCGCTGATCCGTAAGATCGTTATGATCGTGGCAATGGAATATGGGCAGCATATTTCCTTAAAAAGTATAGCCGACCGATTCCGGATGAATGCGACCTATCTTGGTCAGATTTTTATCAAGGAAACAGATATGAAATTTTCGGAATACCTGATGGCATACCGGATGTATGTCGCGCGGGAGAGGATTCTAAATACCGACGACAAGATTTCTTCGGTAGCCGCGGAAGTAGGATATTCCAACATGAATTATTTCTATCAGCATTTTCATAATTATTATGACAGCACACCTTCCGAAATGAGAGCGGGGAAAAATTGAAAACTGCAGAAAATGATTTTCTGTTGTTATAAAAAATGGGGAAAAGGAGCAACTCACAAATGAGAGTATTACTGTTTGACATTGATACGCTGCGGGCGGATCATATGGGCTGTTATGGCTATGGCAGAAATACCACACCTGTAATGGATGAAATTGCAAAGGAGGGAGTGCGGTTCGATGATTATTACTGCCCGAATGCACCGTGCCTTCCGTCCAGAGCATCCATGATCAGCGGACAGTATGGAATTCATAACGGAATTGTGGGGCATGGCGGTACAGCTGCGGATATGCGTCTGCAGGGAATCACCAGAAGCTTTACGGATGACATGTCTGAGAACGGACTGTTCATGCAGTTTAGAAGAGCCGGAATGCATACGGTTTCCTTCTCTTCCTTTGCAGAACGTCACAGTGCATGGTGGTTTAATTCCGGTTTCAATGAATGCTACAACGTAGGCAGGAGAGGCAGCGAGTCCGCAGAGATGGTAACGCCTCATGTGCTGGACTGGCTGGAGAGAAACGGCAAGAAGGATAACTGGATGATGCATGTGCATTACTGGGATCCTCATACCCCTTATCGTACACCGGCAGATTATCCGAGCCAGTTTGCGGATACGCCGCTTCCGGATGACTGGATCGACGAGAAGACCTTTGAAGAGCACCTGCTGCACATCGGACCCCACTGCGCAAACGAGATCAACATGTGGAATGATGATACGTTTCCTCAGTGGCCAAAGCACCCCGGTAAGCTGACAACTCTGGAAGAGGCAAAGCACCTTCTGGATCTGTATGATGACGGCGTAAAATACACAGACGATAACATCGGTCAGATCATTGGCTGGTTAAAGGATAACGGACTGTATGACGATGATCTTGCGATCATTATCACAGCGGATCACGGCGAAGACCTTGGCGAGTTCGGTATCTACGGAGAGCATGGCACTGCGGATGAGCCGGTTTGCCGTATTCCTATGATCGTTCGCTGGCCCGGCATGCAGAAAGGCGCAGTGGTTAAGGGCTTCTATGACAATACAGACCTGACACCTACCGTGCAGGAACTGCTGGGTACACCGATGTTTTCGGATCGTTATCATTATGACGGCAATTCCTTTGCAAAGGCATTAAGGGATGGAACAGACTGCTCCAAGCCCTATGCGATTCTGACCCAGTGTGCCCATGTGTGCCAGAGAAGTGCCCGGTTTGATGACTATGTATATATCAGAACCGTACACGGCGGGTATCATCTGTTCCCGGAGGAAATGCTGTTCAATGTAAAGGAAGATCCTCACGAGCAGCACAACCTGGCAGAGGAGCGCCCTGACTTGTGCGCAAAGGGTGCGAAGATGATCCTCGACTGGAATGACAAGATGATGAAGACCTCTCATTACGATGTAGATCCCATGTGGACCGTAATGCGGGAGGGCGGCCCCGAGCATTGCAGAGGACAGCTGAAGTCCTATATGGAGCGTTTAAAGGGTACTCCGAGAGAGTACGGAATCGAACTGCTGAAAGAAAAATACGGAGATTGTGAATAAATGAAGGCATATCAGGATGCTTCTTTAGCTCCTGTCAGGAGGGCGAAGGCTCTCCTGGAGGAGATGACTCTGGCAGAAAAGATCGGTCAGCTCAATCAACGCCTTTACGGATTTCGGATTTATGAGCGAAAATGCGTAAATGGTGAGGATACCATCGAGCTGTCGGAGGAATTTTGTCAGGAGGTTGAAAAATACAGCGGTCTGGGAGTTTTGTACGGTTTATATCGTGCAGATCCCTGGGCGGATAAGAATTACGAAACCGGTCTGACCGGCGTGCTTTCCAAAAAAGCATATAATCAGGTACAGCGCTATGTGCTGGAGCATTCCAGACTCGGTATTCCTGTAATGATGAGCTCGGAATGCCCCCACGGACATCAGGCGCTGGACGGCTATCTGCTTCCGGTAAACCTTCTGGCCGGAGCGACCTTTGATCCTGCAATGGTCCGGGCAGCGTACCGGGTAAGCGGCCGTCAGCTGCAGAATATGGGTGTGGATCTTGCCTTAATGTCGATGTTGGATGTGCTGCGGGATCCCAGATGGGGACGCAGTGAGGAATGCTACAGTGAAGATCCGTATCTGTCTGCGCGGATGGCAGAAGCTGCCGTAATCGGTATGCAGGAAAGCGGACCTGAGGTTGTAGCAAAGCATTTTGCAGCACAGGGCGAAGGAACCGGCGGCGTCAATGCGAGCGCGGCAAGAATTGGAGAACGCGAACTTCGGGAAATTCATTTTCCTCCGGCAGCGGCTGCAATCAAGGCAGGAGCCAAGGGCATCATGGCTGCCTATAATGAGATTGACGGCGTTTACTGTCACGCAAATCGCTGGCTGTTAAATGATGTCATCCGCAAGGAGATGGGCTTTGACGGTATCGTGATGTCTGATGGTGTTGCCATCGATCAGCTTGACAGCATGACTGGTGATAATGTGGTGTCCGGTGCGCTGGCCCTGCAGTCAGGCGTGGACGTCGGTCTGTGGGATGAGGCGTTTGGCAAACTGGAAGAAGCAGTACGCAGAGGTCTTGTAAAGGAAGCCCAGATTGATCAGGCAGTGCTGCGTGTGCTGACCCTCAAATTCGAGAGAGGACTGTTTGAGCATCCTTACCTCGAAGAAGAGGGAGAGATCCATATGGATTATGCACAGAATCCGGAGAGTGTACAGCTGGCGCGGGAAGGGCTTGTAATTCTGCAAAATAAAAACCAGGGGCTTCCCTTTTGGGAAAACCAGGCATCCGGTAAAAAGATCGCTGTGGTCGGACCAAATGCAGACGATCTGTATAACCAGCTGGGTGACTACACACCTCCGCTGCGCAGGGACGACGGTATCACGGTATTGGACGGCATGAAGCTGATTTTCAAAGAATCTGATATCCGGTTCTCACAGGGATGTTATCTGAGAAAACGAGATGAAAACCTGCTGAAAGAGGCAGTGGATACTGTGAAAAACAGTGACATTGTGATCTGTGTGCTGGGCGGTTCCTCGAGCCGGTTCGGCGGTGCAAGTTTTGACACAAACGGCGCGGCGCTTTTAGATAATGCTGCGGCCGACGACAAGGGGACGCTGATGGACTGCGGAGAGGGAATGGACTGCAGCGACCTTGAGCTTCCGGATGCGCAGCTGGAGCTGTTAAAGGCATTGAAAGAAACCGGAAAAACTGTGATCGCAGTTGTGATCTGCGGTCGCCCGCTGGTGCTGACCCAGGTGTGTGAGCTGGCAGACGGTGTAATCCTTGGATTTTATCCCGGTCCCAGAGGCGGACAGGCAATTGCAGAGGTGATCTCAGGAAGAGTTGCTCCCTCCGGAAGACTTCCGGTTTCCCTGCCGCGATCGACAGGACAGGTTCCTGTTTATTACAATTATAAAAATTCCTACCGGGCGATGACCTATATGGATGAGGAGGCAGGACCGCTGTTTCCCTTTGGCTACGGACTTGGCTATGGGACCTTTGAATGGGGAGCCTGCAGCTTAAGCACAGAACGGTGCAATGTGGCTGCGTTGGAAAATAAGGGCCTGACCATCCGCTTTTCTGTAAAAAATACCAGTGAAAGAGGCGGCTATATCGTACCGCAGATTTACGTGACGGACGTTGCAGCATCCACGGTACGGAGAGTGAAAGAATTGAAAGCATTCCAGAAGGTATGGCTGGATGCAGGACAGGAAAGAACCGTTTCCCTGCAGCTTGGCAAGGAGGCATTCTGCCTGTGGAATCAGAAGATGAAGTATGTTGCGGAACCTGGAGTATTCCGGATTGAGCTGTCTGACAGCGCGCAAACCATATGGAAAGGAGAATTTACATTATGTATTTAATTCCCGCTCCGGCGAAGCTGGAGAAAAAAGAAGGCCGTTTTATCTGGGCCTATGACAGATATGTGACGGTAGATCAAAGCTGCAGCCAGCTGGTGACCCGTCAGGCGTCCCTGTTTTGTGACGGCGCAGAAAAAGAACTGGGCTACCGTCCCCTTCTGACAAGAGGAGCTGCCCAGGCTGGTGATGTCGTTTTCAAGCAGGATGACACCATGAAAGCCCAGAGCTATGTGCTGGATATCACCGAGGATGCAATTGTACTGACCGGCGATGAGGCAGGTCTGTGGCATGGTATGCAGACGCTGCTGCAGATCCTCGAGCAGGAAGGCGCATGCCTGTCCGCTTTACATATCGAGGATGCTCCGGCAATTGTAAACCGCGGCTATTACTTCGACTGCACCAGAGGACGTATTCCGAAGCTTTCCTGGTTGAAGCAGCTGGCTGACCGGATGGCTTATTACAAGTTAAACCAGTTACAGCTGTACGTAGAGCATTCCTATTTGTTCCGCGGTATGACAGAGCTGTGGAGAGATGACACTCCGCTGACTGCAGAAGAGATCATGGAGTTTGACCGTTACTGTGCAGAGCGCGGCATCGAGCTTGTACCGTCCCTGTCCAGCTTTGGACACCTTTACAAGCTGCTTTGCTCCAGAGAATACTCTCATTTATGCGAGCTGGAGGATTCCGAAGGAAAACCCTTCTCCCAGACCGGCAGAATGGCACACCACACGATCAACACCTCCGATCCGGAGAGCCTGCAGCTGATCGAAGGTATGATTTCCGAATATATGGAGCTGTTTACCTCCAGACAGTTCAACATTTGTGCAGATGAGACCTTTGACCTGGGCAGAGGACGCAACAAAGAAGCAGTGGAAAAGCTGGGCAAGGACAGAGTTTATATCGATTATATTAAGAAGCTGGCTCAGTTCTTACTGGATAACGGCCGTCGGCCCATGTTCTGGGGGGATATTATCCTCGGCTTCCCGGAGATGATCAAAGAGCTTCCCAAAGAGATCATCTGCTTAAACTGGGGTTATATGTGGAACCAGCGCGAAGAAGAGACGAAGTGGATGTACGAAGCAGGAGCGGTTCAGTATTGCTGCCCCGGCTGCTGTGGATGGAATGAATTTTCTGCACTCAACTGGTACGCATACAACAACATCATGAGATTGTGTACCTATGCAAACAAGTACGGTGCGATCGGTCTGTTAAATACGGACTGGGGCGATTATCTGCATGTCAACCATCCCGATTTCACAAGAGTCGGCATGATTTACGGTGCAGCGTTCTCCTGGAACAGCAATATTCCATCCTACGAGGATATCAACCGTCAGATTTCCAGAATCGAATATCGGGACAGCAGTGAGAACTACCTGGCTGTTGTAGCAAAGATTCAGGAAAACAGCGGCTACGACTGGAATGTTGCAGTACGCTACTGGGAAATGAAGCGCGGTCTGCATGAACAGGATGAAGTCAGCGTTGGCCTGATGAAGGAACGCATCGGTCAGATGGATAACATCGATCAGAAGGACGCAAATCTGAAAGAAATCGCAAGAGAGCTGTATGCACAGATCGAGCAGATGGACAGCAGCAAGCGCGCACTGGTAATGCCCCAGATCGTTGCAGTGGATGCGATCCGTATCTTTAACCAGATCGGCAAATTCGCAACTGCGGATGTGCTGGGCTGCACCTATGAGAATATGCCGGACAGCTGGGCACTTGCCAAGGAGCTGGAGACATGGTTCTATTTTTACAAGAGAGTATACCGCAGCATCAGTGAAGAATCTGAACTGCGTTATATCCAGGAGCTGGTATGCTGGTATGGAGATTACCTGCGTCAGATCAAATAACAGAATGTACGAAAGGAAAGGGAACAGCAATGAAACAGCAGTTTTTACATGAAAACTGGGAAATGCGGCAGATCGGCAACGACGAATTCCTGCCTGCAGCCGTACCCGGAAGCGTATACGGCGACCTGCTTTCCAACGGGAAAATGGAAAACCCGTTCTGGAAAGACAATGAAAACGATGCCTGCGAGTTGATGGAGGAAGACTACGAATATGTTTCTCACTTCGATTGTGAGGACGGTCTTTTAGACAGCGACCGCGTAGTGCTGCGTTTTGACGGGATCGATACGGTCGGCGACGTTTATTTAAATGAAATCCATCTGGGCAGCCCTCTGAGCATGCATCGTGTATGGGAATATGATGTGAAGGAAATCCTGCATGATAAGGACAATGAATTGAAGGTTATCCTGCATTCTCCCAACAAATGGATTCGTGAAGCCTTCAAAAAATGCCGCACCCTGGGCAATGACGATACCTTCGAAGGTTTCGTACATCTGCGTAAGGCACACTATATGTTCGGCTGGGACTGGGGCGCACATCTTCCGGATGCCGGTATTTTCCGTCCGGTTTCCCTGCTTGGCATCAACACTGCAAGAATTGACAGTGTATACATTAAGCAGACCCATGAGCGCACCGGCGAGACAGAGCCCGGTACCGTTCGTCCCATCACAAAATCCGTTACTCTGACCTTCGACGTGGAGCAGGAGGTCGTGGGCAATGCAGAGAGAGGACCGAAGTTAAAGAACATTACCGGCGGTCATACCTGCAAAAAGTGCGGCAAGGCTTATACCTACACCGTAGAGATCACTGCTCCGGATGGAAGCAAGACGCTGTATGAGAACTCTCCGGTTGAGGTCAAGATCGACGATCCCAAGCTGTGGTGGCCGAACGGCTACGGCGAGCAGAACCTGTACGAAGTAAAGGTTACCCTGTTTAGCGACGGCGTTGCGCTGGATGAGTGGACCCGCAGAATCGGTCTGCGCACCATGACCATGCACATCGAAAAGGACGAATGGGGCGAGTGCTTCGCACATCAGGTAAACGGTGTGGATGTCTTCGCAATGGGCGCTGACTATATTCCGGAGGATAATCTGCTTGGCAGAGTGAATCCTGAGACCACCAGAAAGCTTCTGGAAAAAGCAAAATTTGCAAATTACAACGCGATCCGGGTATGGGGCGGCGGTTACTATCCCTCCGACTGGTTCTATGATATCTGTGATGAGCTGGGTCTGATGGTTTGGCAGGACTTCATGTTCGCGTGCGCAGTTTATGAGCTGACACCTGAATTCGAAGCAAACATCCGTCAGGAATTTATCGAGAATGTAAAACGTCTGCGCCATCACGCATCTCTGGGACTGTGGTGCGGCAACAACGAAATGGAACAGTTCGTATTCGAGCGCAACTCCTGGCTGACCAAGCCCTCCGAAGTTAAGGATTACTTCCTGATGTTCGAGCGCATTATCCCGGAAATCGTTCATGAGTACGATCCGCAGACCTTCTATTGGCCTGCAAGCCCGTCTTCAGGCGGCTGTCTGGACGAGCCTAACGATCCGAACCGCGGCGACGTACATTACTGGAAGGTATGGCACGGAAACCGTCCGTTCACCGAGTACCGCAAATACTTCTTCCGTTATCTGTCTGAGTTTGGTTTCCAGGCATTCCCGTCTGTGAAAACGATTGAGCAGTTTACGGATAACGAAGAGGATATGAACCCCTTCTCCTATATCATGGAGAAGCATCAGCGTCAGTACAGTGCAAACGGAAAGATCATGGGTTATATGCAGCAGACCTACAAATATCCCAACAGCTTCCCGACCTTTGTATACGCATCCCAGCTGCTGCAGGCAGACGGTATCCGTTACGGTGTAGAACACTTCCGCCGCAACAGAGGACGTTGTATGGGTGCTGTGTACTGGCAGTTAAATGACTGCTGGCCGGTAATTTCCTGGTCTTCCGTAGACTACTGCGGACGCTTAAAGGCACTGCATTACTATGCAAAACGGTTCTTCGCACCGCTGATGATTTCCTGTGAAGAGCAGGGCATGATGAGCTCCGAGGCGAACATGAACCGTGAGCATTTCGTATTCGAGAAGTCCATCCGCTTAAACGTTGCAAACGAAACCATGCAGGATCAGAACGTAACCGTTCGCTGGGCACTGCGGGATCCCGGTGCAGCTGTTTTGGAAAGCGGCGAGCAGGAGCTGACCGTTCCCGCCCTGACCAGCACATGGCTGGATAAGGTAGAGTTCCCGGATGCGGATATCTTCTCCCATTATGTAAGCTACGAGCTGATCTGCGACGGCAAGGTTGTATCCGAGGGTACGGTAAACTTCTCTTATCCGAAGTATTTCCGTTACGAAGATCCCGAGCTTACCTGCCGCGTAGAGGGCGATGAGATCGTTGTATCCGCAAAAGCATATGCAAAGAGCGTTGAAATCCTCAACGAGAACGAAGACCTCGTTCTGGAAGACAACTACTTCGACTTAAATGCAAATGAGAAGCGTGTGAAGGTGATCTCCGGCAGTACCGAAAACCTGCGTCTGCGCAGCGTATACGACATTCGCTGATCGAAAGCACGGCACGCAGGCCCATAGGAAAGCCTGGCGTACTGCGCTGTAGTGCGCATCTATAAGTTAGGAAGAGGCCGGTGCACAGACGGTTGTGCACCGGCTTTTTCAAAAATCAGGATTATGGAAGAAAACAACGGGAGGGACGCTTACTATGTTATTCCATAAAAAAGAAAAGGCTCTGGAGGGACAACTGGCGGGGATAAAACCGGAGAAGCCCAGGAAAGTGCGCTGGTCGGAAAGAAGAGAACCGTCAGAAGCGGGGCTGGAAAGGTTTCAGGATTATCTGCAGACCTATTCCACGAACAAAGACCATCCGATAAAAATCCTGTGCAGTTTTTATAAAGGCAAGCAGAAGAAGCTGGTAGAAACAGGATTTTTCCTGATCCTGCAGCGCTCTCCGATCTGGATCATTCCGATTGCAACGAGCAACATCATCAATGCGGCGACGAATCCGGATGCAGGCTCTCTGGAGATCATCCTGTTGAATGTGATGGTTGCACTGCTCTTTATTATGCAGAACGCGGGAACGAACTATCTGGCAACGGTTGCATTTGCCAGCGTCAACAGAGGAATCGAAGGCTCTCTTCGAAATGCAATGGTCAGAAAGCTGCAGCAGCTCTCCATCATGTTCCACAAGGAAGTACAGTCAGGACGTCTGCAATCAAAGATCATGCGAGACGTGGAAAATGTTACAGAGCTTTTGAACCAGATTTTCAGGACCCTGTTCTTTTTTGTCCTGGATATTTCCGTGATCATTGTCATTACCCTGCGGAAAAGTCCGATGGTATTTCTGTTTTTCCTTGTGGTCGTACCCTTTGCAGTTCTGACGATGCGGGCATTTAAGAAGCCTGTCCGGGAGAAAAACCAGGAATTTCGAAGCGAGATGGAAAACACGCAGGGTGCAGTTGCCGAAATGCTTGAAATGATTCCGGTGGCGCGGGCACATGGTCTGCAGGAAGTGGAAATCAGCAAGATGAATACCTACCTGAACCGGATCGTAGACCGCGGTTACAATCTGGATCTGATCAATGCACTCTTCGGTGCAGTCAACTGGGTTGTATTCCAGTCCTTCCAGATGATCTGTCTTGCCTTTACTGCGTATCTGGCAGTCAAAGGCAAAATTTCGGTTGGCGAGGTTGTTCTGTATCAGACCTACTTCACTTCTCTGGTGGGACAGATTTCGACGCTGATCAATATTTATCCGCAGATCAGCAAGGGTCTGGAGTCTGTCAAATCCATCGGCGACATCATGGGCAACAGCCATGTGGAGGAAAACAATTCCATTGTGCCGCTGGGGGAATTAAAGGGCGCAGTAAAATTTGTCAATGTGGATTTTAAATATCCTGACAGCGATAAAAATACGCTGAGCGATTTCACTCTGGATGTAAAGCCTGGGGAGAGCATTGCGCTGGTGGGAGAATCGGGCGCCGGAAAATCTACGGTTCTGAACCTGCTGATCGGCTTTATCCCTCCGGTCAGCGGAAAGATCCTGATCGACGGCATCAATATGGTCAATCTGGATATCAATGAATATCGTCATCAGATCGCAGTCGTGCCGCAAAATACAATCCTGTTTTCCGGAACGATTCTGGACAATATCGCTTACGGTCTGGAACGTGTGACGGAAAAGGAAGTGATGGAGGTCATAAAGGATGTCGGACTGGAGGATATGATCGAAAAGCTTCCGGATGGCATCTATACGCAGCTGGGAGAACACGGGGATAAGCTTTCCGGCGGTCAGCGTCAGAGAATTTCCATCGCCAGGGCACTGATTCGTAAGCCGAAGATCATCGTATTCGATGAAGCCACGAGCGCGCTGGATTCTGCCTCCGAGAAAAAAGTTCAGGAAGCGACCAGCAACATGATGAAAAACTGCACGACCTTCCTGGTAGCACACAGACTTTCCACGATCCGCAATGCGGACAGGATCGTTGCGATGCGGGACGGTAAGATTGTCGAAGTCGGCAGCTACGACGAGCTGATGGAAAAGAAAGGATATTTCTACGAGCTGAAAGCACTGCAGTCCTGACGCTGCAGCGTAGTTCGCCGTGGGTGCGGTGCGCATCGACGGACGAAAAAGCGTATCGCAGGGGCGCTGAGCGCGCAGGATAGCGCGACTGGCTTGTGGAAAATTAAGGAGAAATATACGTTATGAAACAATTGAGCAAGGCAAACTGGATTCGGCTGGCGTGCTTCAGCGCGGGGGGGACCATTCTCTTTTATCTGGTGCCGCTGATTTTGATGCAGCTGCCCGATCCGGCAAAAGGCAACGCCATGGTTATTTTGGTTATGTTCGTCAATCAGGTCTTTATGGGTGCCGTTGGCTGGCATTCGAACTACTTTGGCAAATGGGGCATCTATATTCCGATGGTGCTGATCGTCCTGTATGGGATTTCAGAAGTCCTTTTCTTTGGGGGAATCGGCTGGAATATGGAGATCAATTACCTTCAGACCGCCTATATCATCTATTTCTTAAAACGGATTATGAACAAGAGACAGCGGATGCAGGAACAAAAGAATCAGGTAAACTTCCCGAAGGGAATGGGGAGAAAGTAATACAATGGACGGCGGATTATAAAAATCCGCCGTCCATTGTGATAATCTGCCCGGTTAAGTAAAGGGGCGATTCTGCAAGCTTTAACGCAAGCAGTCCGACTTCCTCAGGCTGTCCCAAGCGGTCTGCGGGAATCTCTTCGATCAGTGCCTGCAGTTCCTCTTCAGAAAAACAGCGGTTCATGTCGGTGTCGATGACGCCGCAGGCAATGGCGTTTACCGCAATATTGCTGGGCGCAAGCTCCTTTGCCAGTGCGCGGGTCAGACTGTTGACTGCGCCTTTGGAGGCGGAGTAGGCGGTTTCCATTGAAGCGCCGACATTGCCCCAGACGGAGGAGATATTTAAAATCCGCCCGGAGTGGCGGTGCAGCATGAGTGGAACGGCGAGCTTACAGGTATAAAAGCAGGCGTCCAGATTGGTTGACATAACTCTGTGCCATTGGTCAGGGGACATGTCCGTTAAAAGTCCGATATGGGAAATTCCGGCATTGTTGACTAAAAGATTGAGACGGCGGATCGGGGCAAAAAGTTCCCTTACCGTTTCATAGTCGCCGAGGTCGCCGATAAAAGCGGCTGCCTGGATTGAATAAGCTTCGGAAAGGCTTTTACAGAGCGTTTCCAGCTTTTCCCGGTTCTGGCGGCAGGTTAAAATCAGGTCATAGCCTGCCTGCGCAAAGGTTTCGGCGATTGCTTTTCCGATACCACGAGACGCGCCGGTGATCAGCGCGATGGGGCGGGAGGAGCTTTCCGCCGGAAAAATAGGGGTAAGATCAGAGTACATAAAAAATCTCCATTCCGCAGGCGTTTTCTGACACCTGGCACTACTGTGATGTTACAGTTTACACGTAGCTTTCATGGCACGAGGAAACTGTAATACTAGGATCAGCGTAGCACAGATTTCTTGTGTTGTCACTTGTGAAAATGCCGGATTTTGCGTATACTTTTGAAGAGGCAGTCGGCGCACAGGAAACAGTAACGATTCCAATAGTGCAAGCGTTGTCTGCAGAATGGAGGAATTATGTACGATTTAATCATTATCGGTTCCGGTCCTGCGGGGCTCGGGGCGGCAATATATGGAAAACGGGCGGGATATTCCACGCTCGTGCTTGAAAAAAATCCCATGAGCGGCGGTCAGGTGTTAAATACCTGTGAGGTGGATAACTATCTGGGGCTTCCCGGTATCAACGGCTTTGACCTCGGCATGCAATTTCGGGAGCATGCGGACAGACTCGGTACGGAATTTGTGGAAGCGGATGTGACCGGAATCAAAAATTTGCCGGACTGCAAAAAGGTTCTGACGTCGGCTGGGGAGTTTACGGCAAAGGCGGTCATTATTGCAGCCGGTGCGGAGCACAAAAAGCTTGGCGTGCCCGGGGAGAAACGGCTGGCTGGCAGAGGTATTTCCTATTGTGCGACCTGTGACGGCGCTTTTTATAAGAAGAAAGTGACGGCAGTGATCGGCGGCGGGGATGTTGCTGTGGAGGATGCGATTTTCTTGGCGGGACTTTGTGAAAAGGTTTACCTGATCCACCGCAGGGACAGCCTGCGTGCGGCAAAGAGCCTGCAGGAAAAGCTGTTTACCCTGCCGAATGTGGAGCTGGTCTGGAACGCAGCTGTAGAGGAAATCACGGGAGAAGCCTTCGTGACCGGCGTGCAGCTTTTGGATACACAGACAAAAGAAGAGCGTTTTGTCGCGGCGGACGGAATCTTTATTGCGGTCGGGATTCAGCCGGTGTCCGAGAGCTTCAAGAGCCTTGTAAAAACGGACGAAGCAGGCTATATCTGTGCGGGAGAGGACTGCTGCACGAGCGTACCGGGCATTTTTGCAGTCGGGGATGTGCGGACGAAAAAGCTGCGTCAGATCGTGACGGCGGTTGCAGACGGGGCAAATGCGGTCAACTCTGTGCAGGAATATTTCCAGACACGGTAAAAAAACAGCGTCCAAAGGGAAAACTGCTGGTCGCCGGAGCAGCTAAAGATGCTTTGGCTGTATGAAGTCATAAAAAATTCATAAATTTGTCACAGTATTTCCGTCAGATTGCGATCTGCAGGAATTGACAAAAATGACATGGAGTGCTATAGTATATTTCGAATTTAATAATTTTGTAACAAATGTAACAATTTTGAGAATCGGGAGTAATCCATGCATTATCATAAGATTAAAATGACAGCAGCGGCTATGGCGATGGCAGTATTAGTTACCGGAAACATGCCTGCTGCAGAACTAAATACAGCGACGGTATCCGCAAAGTCTGCGATATCAGCAGTCCTGCCGGCAGCAGGCGTTGGTCTGGTATTAAATGACGGTGTTTCGGTATCGCAGATTCGCGAAGAAATTAAAAAGAGAAAAGAAGAAAAAGAGCCGGCAGAGCCGGTTGCATCCAGCGACACCAAGGCATCTGTAACACAGACAGTCGCAGAATCTGCGACAGAGGCAGAGGCTGCAGTGGAGGCAGAAAGCACAGCTGAGACGGAGATTATCGAAGCGGTAGAGCCGGTATTAAAAGAGCCTGAGACGAAGATCTCCGATGAAGAGCGTGAAAAGAAACAGGACGTTCTGATCATCGCGCAGGTCAACGATTATGTAAATATCCGCAGCACCGCCAGCACGGATGGCGAAATCGTCGGTAAGCTGTATAACAATTCTGTCGGCACGCTGGTTGCAAAGGACGGCGACTGGTATCAGGTAAAATCCGGCAGCGTAGAAGGTTATGTGAAGGCGGAGTATTTCAAGACCGGAGACGAGGCGGAAAAGATCGCAGATGAAGTCGGTCAGAAGATGGCGACTGTCAACACCGAGACCCTGAAGGTCAGAAGCGAAGCGAGTCTGGAAGCGAGCGTTATTGGTCTGGTTCCTGGAGGCGAAGAGCTTTCCGTTCTGGATGAAGAAAACGGTTTCGTCAAAGTCAGCATCGAAGAAGGTGACGGCTGGGTTTCCGAGGATTATGTCGTAGTTGCAACAGAGTATGTGACCGCAGAATCCATCGAAGAAGAGAAAGCCAGAATTGCCGAAGAAGAAAAGGCAAGAGAAGACGCAAAGAAAGCCGCGCAGGCAGCGGAAGAGCGTATGAAAGCAAAGGAAAAAGCAAAGGAAGGGAAGAATGCCGAGATAACGGATAAGAGTACTTCTTCCGAATCCACTGCTTCTCAGCAGGTGACTGTTTCATCTTCTGGTTCCGGCTTGGGACAGTCCGTTGCAAACTATGCGGTACAGTTTGTCGGTAATCCCTATGTATACGGTGGGACAAGTTTGACAAACGGTGCGGACTGCTCCGGTTTTGTTATGAGCGTTTATAAGAATTTCGGCGTATCCCTGCCGCATTCCTCCACTTCCGATCGTTATGTCGGTTATAACGTAGGAAGTCTGGCAAACGCGCAGCCCGGTGATTTGGTTTGCTATTCCGGACATGTTGCGATTTATATCGGTGGCGGACAGATCGTCCATGCCAGCACGGAAGCAACCGGTATCAAGATTTCGAACGCAAGCTATAGAACACCTGTGGCCATCAGACGTATTTTCTAAGACGGCTGCAGCAAATACGCAAAATAAAATAAGAAACAGATAAACCGCTGTGCAGGAATGTACAGCGGTTTTCTCATCGTATTGGAAACTTCGTTTCCATACGATAATAAACGCTCCGCGAGGATGCGCACTCGGCGCAAGGGTAGATGGTTGCCGAAGCAACCGCGCCTCGGCGCGAGAATGTGCCAAGGCACA
>ENA-OUQL01000465-OUQL01000465.1-human-gut-metagenome-genome-assembly--contig:-NODE-465-length-16873-cov-5.83411_pt1 | contig 16873 bp, 17 predicted proteins | sample MGYA00237945_ERZ548829 | MGnify/ENA primary metagenome ERZ548829 (study PRJEB26490, sample SAMN05194708) | human gut metagenome | biome: terrestrial biome; feature: human-associated habitat; material... | reverse complement strand
GATGCCATTCGTGAGTTGATTATCAATGCTATGGTACATCGTAGTTATCTGGATCATGGTACGATACAGGTTGCGGTATATGACAACCGATTGGAAATTACTTCTCCAGGAAAGCTGCCAATGGGACAAACGATAGAGCGTATGAAAGAAGGCTATTCCAAAATCAGAAATGAAGCCCTTGCCCATGCGTTTGCTTATATGAACCTGATTGAGCATTGGGGAAGCGGTATTCCGAGAATTATTGATAAAGTAAAAGCTGCCGGACTGCGGGAGCCGGAGTTTATTGGTGGCGAAGTTGATCTGCGTATCAATATTTATCGAGGTCAGGTTGACGGCACTGTTGACCTCAATGACGCTATTAAAGTGTCGGATACTATTGATAAAATGCCGGATAATGGCAATGGAGTGCCCGATAAAACAGAAATAGTGCCAGATACTATGAAAAAAATGCCGGATAGTGGCAATGAAGTGCCAGATACGACAGAAAAAATGCCGGATAGTGAACAGGAACAACAAATTTTTAAATATGTATTGGAAAAGGGCTCTATTACTACTGCTGAAACAGTAGAAATTTTAGGTGTAAAACATCGTAGAGCCAGAGCTGTCTTGCTGAATATGGTTAAGGATGGTTATTTGAGAAAAGAAGGTGCGGCACGAAGCACAATTTATGTAAAAAATACGGAAGGGAGATAATGCATCATGGATACAGACAAAGTAATACAGGACTTAAACCGCAGATTTGCTGCATCTTTGCCGGAGTTTTATCAGCGTCGCATCATCTTCTGGTATGACGAAGATAAGAGCGATACAGAAATGCACGTGTCCGTGCAAACTATATGAACCTGCAAAAAGGGATTCACGAAACAACGGAGTATCTGGAAACGTTTCTCAGAGACTGGCTTTTAAACGAGAAAAATGAACTTTATAATCGAAATCTCCATATAAGTGGACTTTTGATCGAAGAAAAAGTGGACATTGGAGATACAAAAGTGGATATTAAGAATGAAAAAGTGGATATTCAAGACAAAAAGTGGATATTAAAAGCCGCCGGCCTGCGGATTTTCTGATTTCCTACGCGGCACTCAGAAAATCCTGGCCAGCTGAGAAAGACAAGCCATCTCGAGAACGAAGTTCAAGAGATATAGCTCCCTGTAACACTGTTTGGATTTTCCTTTATTTCCTGCGGCGTCCCGCTGGCTATGATCTGTCCGCCCGCTTCGCCGCCGCCCGGTCCCATGTCGATTATATAGTCCGCATTTTTGATCACATCCAGGTCGTGTTCAATGACGACAACGGTCGCACCGTGATGAAGAAGCGCCTGAAAGACGCCCAGCAGAACCTGCACATCCAGCGGATGCAGACCGATGGAGGGCTCGTCGAAGACGAATACGGAATCCTCCTGGGTCTTTCCAATCTCGCTGGCAAGCTTGAGCCGCTGCGCCTCGCCTCCGGACAGTCCGGGCGTTTCTTCGCCAAGGGTCAGGTAGCCGAGTCCGAGCTGTTTTAGAATTTCCAGCTTCTGGCTGACGCTTTTTATATCCCTGCAAAAGTCGATGGCGGTGTTTACGTCCATATCCATCAGCTCCGGTAAGGAAATGTGCGCGTTGCTTTTATTGGGGAGCTTTACTGCGTAAGCCGCCTTACTGTAGCGGGAGCCCCGGCAGTCCGGGCAGGGAATGTTCACATCCGGCAGGAACTGTACATCAAGACTGACAACACCGGTTCCGTCGCAGCCGGGGCAACGGAGCGTCCCGGTGTTGTAGGAAAAATCACCGGCCTTGTAGCCCAGGGCTTTGGCATCCGGAGATTTTGCATAAAGCTTGCGCAGCTCGTCATGAATGCCTGCATAGGTTGCCACAGTGGAGCGGACGTTGATGCCGATGGGCGTGGCGTCCATGAGCTTGACGTGTGCAATGCCGTCGGCATCGACTGCGCGGATATGGGCAGGCAGTGCACTGCCGCTGATCTTTGCCTGTAGTGCAGGGATCAGGCTCTCCAGTACTATGGTGGTTTTGCCGGAGCCCGATACCCCGGTGACAACTGTGAGCCGTCCTTTTGGAATATCGACCTCCAGGGGCTTTACGGTATGGATCCGATCCGTGGACAGGTGAATCCTGCCGTTTGTAAAGAGCATTTCCTTTTCGATGCAGGGGCGCAGTCTGGCGTTCGCTGTGCCGGAAAGAAACGGTCCGATCTGGGAAGCAGGATCTGCTGCGATGGTGGAAATATTGCCCTGCGCAATGATGTGACCGCCTTTTGCGCCGGCCTCCGGACCCATTTCTATGAGCCAGTCGGCTTCCTTCAGAATCTGTGTATCGTGATCGACTAAAATGACGGAGTTTCCGTCCGCAACAAGATCCTGCAGTACACCGGTAAGCCCCACAATATTAGAAGGGTGCAGACCGATGGAGGGCTCATCCAGTACATAGAGGACGCCGGTGGTGCGGTTACGCACGGCGCGAGCCAGCTGCATCCGCTGCCGCTCGCCGGTGGAGAGTGTGGATGCGGATCGATCAAGGGTCAGGTAGCCGAGTCCCAAGTCCATCAGCCGCTTTGCGGTAGCTTGAAAGGCTTCACAGATACTCTGGGCCATGGGACGCATTTCTTCCGGCAGACTTTGGGGGACGCCTTTTACCCAGACGACCAGCTCAGAGAGTGTCATAGCGCAGGCTTCGTCCAGCGAAATACCCTGCAGCTTCGGCGCACGGGCAGCGGCAGACAGGCGTGTGCCATGACAATCCGGACAAATATCTTCTTTGAGAAACTTTTCTACCCGTTTCATGCCTTTTTCATCCTTGACCTTGGCAAGGGCATTTTCTACGGTGTAGATGGCATTAAAATAGGTGAAATCCAGTTCTGCAAAGTCGTTGGAGTCAGATTTTTTCGGACGGTAAAGAATGTGCTTTTTCACAGCAGGACCGTGGAATACGATCTCCTTTTCCTGTTTTGTCAGCTCCCGAAACGGCACATCCGTGCGCACACCCATTTCCCGGCAAATGTCTGTCATCAGGGACCACATCAGGCTGTTCCAGGGGGCAACAGCTCCTTCGTTGATCGTCAGCGAGTCATCCGGCACCAGTGTATCCGGATTCACAGTGCGGACGATCCCGGTGCCGCCGCATCTCTGACAGGCTCCCTGGTCATCAGGGACCACATCAGGCTGTTCCAGGGGGCAACAGCCCCTTCGTTGATCGTTAGCGAGTCATCCGGCACCAGCGTATCCGGATTCACGGTGCGGACAATCCCGGTGCCGCCGCACCTCTGACAGGCACCCTGGGAATTAAAGGACAGCTCTTCTGCAGACGGTGCATAGAAATGTGCGCTGCATTCCGGACAGACAAGCTCTTTTCCTGCGGCTACAGCCAGAGACGGAGAAAGGAAATGTCTATTAGGACAGCGGTGGCTGGCAAGACGGGAATACATCAGGCGCAGACTGTTGAGCAGCTCCGTTCCTGTGCCGAAGGTACTGCGGATACCCGGTACACCGGGGCGCTGATGCAGAGCCAGTGCAGCGGGAACATACAGGACTTCATCCACACTGGCCCTGGAGGCCTGGGTCATGCGGCGGCGCGTATAGGTGGAGAGGGCTTCGAGATAGCGCCGGGAGCCCTCAGCGTAGAGCACGCCCAATGCAAGGGATGATTTGCCGGAGCCGGACACGCCTGCAATTCCCACGATTTTTCCAAGCGGAATATCCACATCAATATTTTTCAGGTTGTGGACCTTTGCCCCACGGATCAGCATTTTATCGATCATATTTTCCTCTCATTTCTGTTCGTTTTGATTCATGACAATAGAATGCTCGCAGGGCGAGCATTCTATTGTTTCTAAAGTGTTTCGTTTTTGGGGTCTGTTGCATGATTGCCGGAGCGTGGCAGCTCTGCAGCGATGGTGGTTCCGCTGTCTGAGCTTTCTGCAACCCGGACAGAGCCTCCGTGAAGGGCTGCAATCTCCCATACCAGCGCAAGACCAAGACCGGCACCGCCGAAGGTTCGGCTGCGGGACTTGTCTACACGGAAGAAGGGCTGAAAGATACTCTGCTGATATTCCTCCGGAATTCCCCGTCCCGTATCGGAAACAAGGATCAGAAGCTTTTCGGGCTCCTGGGTGATGCAGACCTGTACAGAACCGTCTGGACGATTGTATTTGATCGCATTCTCTGTCAGATTGAAGATCATACGATAGATCAGTGCGTCGCTGCCGGTCATAACACCGTCACCTGCAAGCTCCAGAGTGATGCCGGATTTCTCCGCCAGCGGCGTAAGGTCTGTGAAAATTTCCTCCACCATGGGAGCAAGCTGAATGGATTCGTTTCGTTCTACCTGCTGCAGATTACTCATCTCCAGCAGGGTTTTTGTCATCTGGGACAGCCGTTCTGTCTGTTCCTGCAGCAGGGAGAGAAAGTCTGCCGTTTCCGGCAGCATGTCGGGATGCTCTGCACAAAAAAGCTCCAGCTGGGCCTGCATCAGCGCCAGGGGTGTGCGCAGCTCGTGGGCAGCGTTGCCGGTAAACTGTTTCTGGGCAGAAAAGCCATTGTTTAACCGGTCCAGCATCTGATTCAGGGAGTGACCAAGCTGTCTGAATTCCGGCAGAACATTTTCGTTGATCCGGATATCTGCAAGATTGTTCAGCTGCACCTTTTCTGTCTGGGAGGCGAAGCTGCGCAGGGGCTTGAGGGCATGTCCGCTGACGAAGTAGGCAAGAATGCCGCTCAATGCCGTTACCACCGCCGTGATATACCAGTTTGTTGTGCGAAAGCGTCCCTGTGCTCCATCAATAAGGATCGTCAGCTCGCCATCGGGCGCTGCCACCTGCGGGTCAAAGCTTATGGTGTCCTCCTCGTCGAGGAGGATCCTGTCGCTACCCTGCAGTGTGTCGGCGATGGAATCCATATAATAGATGCCGGAGGAGCAGAGCAGCAGATTCATGGCGATACAGGTAATGCCGATGAGCAGAGCAGTCATCAGTGTGATGCGCCATTGCAGGGAAATTTTTTTCAATCTGTGTCACCTCCCATCAGATAGCCCTCGCCGATGCGGTTGCGAATTGGGTCATAGCCTAATGCAGCGCGCAGTTTTTTACGCAGGGCAGAGATATGCACACGGATGGAGTTGCTGAAGCTGTCCACACTGTTGTCCCAGACATGCTCCATCAGCTCCTCCTGACTTACCGGCCGTCCCTGATGTACCATTAAATATTCCAGAATACCTGTTTCCTTGCGGGTGAGGGCCAGCGTCTGTCCGTTAACGGTGGCGGTGCGGGAACGGGTATCGAAGCTCAGAGCCTTGAAGGTCAGCAGCACATCCTGCTGGGTGAACTGCCGCAGGGTCAGGCTGCGGATGCGGGCCTCCAGCTCGGCAAGATGAAAAGGCGCTGGGTGAACTGCCGCAGTGTCAGGCTGCGGATGCGGGCCTCCAGCTCGGCTAAATGAAAGGGCTTTGAAAGATAGTCGTTGGCTCCGGCATCCAATCCCTCCACCTTATCCTTCACTTCACTGCGGGCGGAAAGAATCAGCACAGGGGTCTTACGATCCCTTTGACGGAAGGTGCGCAGTACTGTCATGCCATCCTTACCGGGCAGATTCAAATCCAACAGAACCAGATCATACCGCTCTGTGCCAAGAAGCTCCAGTGCCTGATCTCCATCGTAGCAGTGATCCACGCTGTATGCCAGACGCCGCAGACTGCGGACGATGGTCTCGCACAGGACGCGCTCATCTTCAATGACCAAAAGGTGCATAAGAATCCTCCTATTTTAATAGCGATTGTTTTCCCATAATTATAGCAGAAGCAAATAAAGTTTGTGTTAATTTTTCATTCTTAACAGAGACTTTAACTGATTTGTGCTATGATCAGAACGTAAAAAACAGAAAGGATGATAAAAAATTGCGTTACAAGAAAAAAATCGCAGCGCAGATCGCATTGCTGATCACAGGAGCTGCAATGCTGTGCTTTGGTGCCTGGAGAGGCGAGGCAGCGACGGTACTGAGTAAAGCCATCAAATTATGTCTGGAGTGTGTGGGAATTGGATAAGAAAATTTCAGGTGTATCACAGCTTATGTCCCGTTTTCGGGGCTGGATCCAGGCAGGCGCAGCTTTATTGACCAATCTGCATCTGCCGAATTTTATCAAGGGCGGACTGTATCAGGGCAAAGGAAAAACGGTCTGCGTACCGGGGCTGAATTGCTACTCCTGTCCGGCAGCCTCCGGCGCCTGTCCCATTGGGGCATTTCAGGCAGTGGCAGGCTCAGAGACAGGTTTCGCTTTTCCTATTATGTAACCGGCTTTCTCATTTTGCTGGGAGTATTGCTGGGACGCTTTATTTGCGGGTTTTTATGCCCCTTCGGCTGGTTTCAGGAGCTACTGCATAAAATTCCAACGAAAAAGCTCTCCACAAAAAAGCTGAAGCCCCTGACCTATCTGAAATACGTGGTTTTGCTGGTAATGGTGGTCTTGCTGCCGGCATTGGTTGTAAACGATGTAGGCATGGGAGATCCTTTTTTCTGCAAATACCTCTGTCCTCAGGGTGTGTTGGAGGGGGCGATCCCGCTGTCTATTGCCAATTCCGGCATCCGGGCGGCACTTGGCTCTCTTTTTACATGGAAATTCACCATTTTGATGGGAATCCTTGTACTGAGTGTACTGTTTTATCGCCCTTTTTGTAAATGGCTTTGCCCGTTGGGAGCATTTTATGCCCTGATGAACCGGGTGTCCCTTTTTCAGATGAAGGTGGACGAGAGCAAATGTGTTTCCTGCGGGAAATGCGCCAGAGCCTGCAAAATGGATGTGGATGTGACAAAAACACCCAATCATGGGGAGTGCATCCGCTGCGGGATGTGCGTTCGTGCCTGTCCTACCGGTGCGGTTTGCTTCCGCTACGGCTTTGGCGACGGGAAAGAGGCTGCAAATGAAACGACAAAGAAAACTACAAAAAAAACAAATATGGAGGAATCAAAATGAACAAAAAGAAATGGATCAAACTGGGACTGACTGTACTGCTGGCATTTTCTCTTACAGCCTGCGGCACAAAGGACAGCGGGAATGCAGATCAGAGCAACAGTGCTGTTACGACGACGGCGGAAGCAGAAAATGCCCAGGAGGCACTTTCTACGTATAAGAAGCTGATGGAGCAGGAGAACGAGATTCTTTCGGAGAATACCGATCTGTGGGAAAAGGTCTATATGGAGGCTGACAAGGGTTCAGCCATGCTGGAAAACGGAAAAAACTACGGAGATTTTCTGCTGGACACGATAGAGAATGTCAAAGATCAGTTTTCGGACGAAGAATATGAGCTGCTCAAAACCTCTGCTGAAAAGATCAGTGAGATAGAAAACAAGCTGACGGAGCTGGAGCAAAAATATCCTGAGATCGTGGAGCAATCCATGGACAGTGAAACGAGTATCCCTGGGGACAGTGCCAAGACAGGCTCCTCTGAGGATAGCAGTGTACAGAAGTTTCCTGCCTTTGAAGGCAAGGATCTGGACGGAAACCCGGTCAAGAGTGACGAGCTGTTTTCCGGGAATGCAGTAACCGTGGTGAATTTCTGGTTTACCACCTGCAGTCCCTGCGTAGGCGAGCTTGGGGAGCTGGATGCGCTGAACAAAGAGCTTGCAGAGAAAAACGGCGCACTCATCGGTGTGAACTCCTTTACGCTGGATGGGAATGAGGCAGAAATTTCCGAGGCGAAGGACGTACTGGCCAAGAAAGGCGCTACGTATCAGAATGTGTATTTTGACTCTGACAGCGAGGCGGGAAGATTTACCACCGGCATTTATGCCTATCCCACTACCTATGTAGTAGATCGGAACGGCAATATCGTCGGGGATCCCATCGTGGGCGCTATTACGGAGAAGAATCAGGCGGAAACGCTGCAAAAACTCATAGATCAGGCCATTGCTTCCGATACGGGAGAAAACGAGGAATAACAGGACTACAGGATGTGGCGTCACCCGACAAATTTTTGAAAAGTGCATTGGATTTCCTGATGTAAGATGGTACAATGTCTTCAAGGCAGAAAAATAGCACGTGCCGTGCTATGCACAGCTAAAATTTGGAGGGAAGTATGGGAAAATCAACAGTTTATTTTACGGATTTCAGGTGCCCGGTTGGTACAAGTCAGCTGGATAAGTTAAAAAAGGTCTGTCTCGCGGCAGGCATCAAAAACATTGATATGGACGGCAAGTTTGTCGCGATTAAAATGCACTTCGGCGAGCTTGGAAATCTGGCATTTCTGCGTCCGAACTATGCAAAGGCAGTGGCAGATCTGTGCAAGGCACAGGGTGGCGTTCCGTTTTTGACGGATTGCAACACCCTTTATCCCGGCAGCCGCAAAAATGCGCTGGAGCATTTGGACTGTGCAAATTTAAACGGCTTTAATACCATCACAACAGGCTGTCAGATTTTGATCGGAGACGGTCTGCGGGGTACGGACGAGGTAGAAGTACCGGTTCCGAATGCAGAGTATTGTCCTGCACCGAAGATCGGACGTGCAATTATGGATGCGGATATTTTTATCAGCCTGACGCACTTTAAGGGACATGAGGCGACCGGCTTTGGCGGTGCCATTAAAAATATCGGCATGGGCTGCGGCAGCCGTGCAGGCAAGATGGAGCAGCATACCAGCGGAAAGCCGGCCATCGATCCGGAAAAATGCCGCGGCTGCAGACGCTGTGCACATGAGTGCGGAAGCGATGCGATTACATATCCGAATGGAAAAGCGGTTATCGATTATGACAAATGTAAGGGCTGCGGACGCTGTATCGGAGCCTGCAGCTTTGACGCAGTCTACAATGAAAACAGCTGTGCAAACGAGCTGCTGGACCGGAAGATGGCAGAATATGCGATGGCTGTCTGTCAGAACCGTCCCTGCTTCCATATTTCACTGGTGCAGGATATCAGCCCCAACTGCGACTGTCATGGCGAAAATGATGCGCCGATCCTGCCGGATATCGGTATGTTTGCAAGCTTTGACCCGGTAGCACTGGATCAGGCGTGTGCGGATGCCTGCCTGCAGGCGACTCCGATCGCAAACAGCCAGCTTGGAGAACATCTGGCAAAGCCCGACTGGCATCATCATCACGATCATTTCCTGGATTCCAATCCGAATGTGGAATGGGAAGCAACGCTGGATCAGGCAGAAAAAATCGGTCTGGGCACCCGTGCATATGAACTGAAACGGGTCTGAATCGATGTGTATTACCAAAAACGGCTCCGAAAACAGGGAGCCGTTTTTGGCAGATCATCTAAAAAAGAGGAGGATAAGGGGTATGTCTTATTTTCAGGATGCGTCACCGGAATCGCTGGGGATCAGTTCCGGGGGAATTCTTCGGTTTCTGGACCGGATGGAGGAAAAGAACATCGAGCTGCACAGCTTTATGGTGGTGCGGCATGGGAAATGTGCGGCAAAGGGCTGGTGGAAGCCGTATGCACCGGAGCTTGCGCACCCGCTGTATTCCTTTGGCAAGACCCTGACGGCAACGGCAATCGGGTTTGCACGACAGGAAAAAATCCTGTCACTGGAGGAGCGGTTAGTGGATCTTTTTCCGGAGCTTCTTCCGAAGGAGCCGTCAGAAAATCTGCAGAAGGTCACCCTCTGGCATCTCCTGACCATGAGCTGCGGACATGAGACGGAAATTGATATGGAATCCCCCGACTGGATTCGGGAGTTTTTACAGCATCCGTTTTTACATGAGCCGGGAACATTTTATAAATACAATACGGCGGGCACAAACATGCTGGCGGCTGTGTTGAAGAGAAAAACAGGCTGTGATGTGACGGAATTTTTAAAGCCCCGTCTGCTGGAGCCCCTGGGCATTACTTCCCTGACCTGTTCGAAGTGTCAGGGACCGGAAGCAGTGGAAATGGCTGGCGGCGGTATGCGGATGACGACGGAGGACATGGCGCGTTTTATTTATTTTGTGTTAAACCGTGGACGCTGGGAAGGCAGGCAGCTGCTGGAAGAGGAATGGTTTGACCTTGCCTGCACCAAGCAGATCGAAACCGCAGGAGATTCTGAAGGACACGTCAAAGAATGGGCTTACGGCTACGGATTTCAGTGCTGGATGTGCAGGACACCCGGATCCTTCCGTGCGGATGGCGCCTTCGGACAGTTCGGCGTTGTGCTGCCTGATAAGGATCTGTTTGTGATCCTGACGACGGGAACCTATCAGACCCAGGACGAGCTGGATGGAATTTTTGAAGAAATCGTTCCGACCCTGACAGACAGTGCACAGGAGGCGTCGGCGGCAGCAGACGTGCTGAAAGAGCGTACCGGACAGCTGACAATCAAAGCGGGCGCTTTGTCCGAAAAAATTCACCACATTGCGATCATCGGAAGCGATTATGAGCGCTCCAGACATTTTTATGTGGATTTGCTCGGCTTTACGGTGATCCGGGAAAACCACCGGAAAGACAAAGCAGACTGCAAGATCGATCTGAAATGCGGAGAGCAGGAGATCGAGCTGTTTATCAAGCCGGATGCACCCAAGCGTCCGAGCTATCCGGAGGCACAGGGACTTCGACATCTCGCATTTTTTGTGGAGAGCGTGGAGAATACGGTTGTGCGGTTAAACAGCCTCGGAATTGTGACAGAGCCGATCCGTACCGATGAGTTTACCGGAAAACCGATGACATTTTTTGCAGATCCCGACGGACTTCCGTTGGAGATTCACGAATAAACTTTCGAAACAATACACCCTACGAATCAAAAGCTCCTGTGCAGGAATATGCACAGGAGCTTTTTGAATTGAATTTTGGTGATTTAGTTTTCCAGCTTCGAGATATCGGTTCCGAAGTATTTTTCCGACAATGCGGTCAGCTCGCCGGATTCGTCCAGCTTTGCGAGTGCGTCGTTGATGGCTGCAAGCAGCGTCTTTGTATCGTCGCCCTTGCGGACGGGGATTGCAACCTTTTCTACCTCGTCAGACAAAGCGGCAATTTTGATATTTGCATCAGGATGTGCCTTTAAGTAGTCATAATAGGTCACCTCTGTGTTGAGGGTTGCATCGATTCGGTTGGAAAGTAAAAGCTCGATGGTCTGATTCAGGTCATCGACGCCCTTTACCTCTGCACCGTATTTTTCCGCAAGGGTTGCATAGGTACTGCTGATGGTGTTTGCAGTGTGTTTTCCCTTTAAATCCTCCATGGAATGAATTTCGTCGTAGTCGCTGCGGACGATGACAGCAGTTTTATTATAGGCATAAGGTATGGAAAAATCGTATTTTTCCTGACGCTCTGGTGTAACACCTACGCCGTTTACCATGATGTCGTAGCGGCCGTCGTCCAGGCCGGCGAGCAGACCGTCCCATTCGCCCTCGACGAAGTTGACATCGACGCCGAGCTCATTTGCGATCAGCTTTGCAACCTCTACATCGTAGCCCACCAGCTCGTCGTTTTCATCGTGATAGGTCCAGGGGGCCCAGGTACCCTCCATGGCAACCGTGATGCTGCCCCGTGCCTGGATCTGGTCTAACAGGTCTTTGCCTGCTGTGTTGGAGACAGCTGATGCAGTGTTGTCAGAACCGCAGCCGGTTAAAGCAGCCGCTGCCAGCATAGAGCCGGAAAGCAGCAGTGCAATAGATTTTTTGAAAGTCATAAAAAAATAACTCCTTTCTGATATTCCTGCCAGCGGCAGCCGGACAGGTAAAGCGCCGGATTACTGCTGGTCAAAAGACTGTAAAAATGCTTTGGTACGTTCTTCTTTCGGATTTGCAAAAAACTCCTTCGAGGGTCCCTGTTCCACGATACGCCCGTTTTCCATCAGGATGACCTTGTTGGAAACATTTTTGGCAAAGCTCATTTCGTGGGTGACGACGATCATCGTCATCCCCTCGTTTGCCAGGGAACGCATGACGGAAAGGACCTCACCGGTCAGCTCCGGGTCGAGGGCCGAAGTCGGTTCATCGAAATAGATGATTTCCGGTTGGGCGGCAATGGCACGCGCGATGGCGACACGCTGCTGCTGACCGCCGGAAAGCTGTGCCGGATAAGCGTCGCTGCGGTCGGCAAGCCCGACCTTTTCCAACGCCTTCATAGCGATTTCACGTGCCTGCTCTTTGGGCATTTTGCGGCCGACAATCAGTCCCTCTGTGACGTTTTTGAGGGCGGTTTTGTTGGCGAATAAGTTATAGCTCTGGAACACGAAGGCAGTCTTTTTGCGGAGCCGGGCGATGTCCTTTTTGGAAATTTTATTCATCGCAAAGGTTTCCTGGTCAAAGACCATCGTGCCCTCGTCGGCGTGCTCCAGATAATTCAGGCAGCGCAGCAGTGTGGTTTTGCCGGAGCCGCTCGGACCGATGATGGCGATAACATCTCCCTGGTTTACGTCCAGATCGATTCCGCCTAAGACAGGAGTACTGCCAAAGGATTTATGAATATTTCGGATTTCCAGCATAGGTCAGACTCCTTTCTGTCCGTAGGAACCGAGTTTTTTCTCACCGACAGCCTGAAGCTTTGTCAGGACGGTGGAGAAGATCAGGTAGATCAGACCGACTTCGAGATACAGAAGAAGCGGCTCGTAGGTACGGGCAACGATTCGCTGGGTTACCATGAACATTTCCGTTACGGTGATGTTGGCTGCCAGAGAGGTATCCTTGACCATGGAGATCAGGGAGTTGGACAGCGGCGGAAATGCGGTACGCATTGCCTGGGGGAGCACGATGCGGAAAATGGTCTGTAAATAGGAAAGTCCTGCACAAAGACCGGCTTCCAGCTGACCCTTCGGAACGGCTTCCAGTGCCGCCCGGATGGTTTCTGCACAGTAAGCGCCTTCATTTAAAGAAAAGACGATGACTGCAGCGGGAAACGGATCCAGGACGATGCCGACTCTGGACAGACCGAAGAACACGACGAACAGCTGTACCAAAAGCGGCGTTCCACGGAAAATCCAGATATAAAAACGGGCGATCTGCTTGAGCCCCTGAATATTTGCAAACTGCACGAGGGCCGCAACCACCGCGATCACCAGCGCCAGCGAAAAGGAAATAATGGTCAGCGGGATGGTTGCCGTCAGGCCCGGGAGCAGGATTTTGGGAAAAGAGTCTAAAAATAGCTGCCATAATCGACTGCTGAGCATGATAAGTATCCTCCTTATTCTGTCTTCGGGGCATAGTTTTCCAGCGCACTTAAGATCGGACGGGAAAGTCGGTCGGAAGGCTTTTTAGGGCTGTCGCTTTTTTCAGACGAATCTTCTTCCTTCTCAATAATATCCCGGATTGCCTGCATCTGCTCGTCGAGGACAGCGCTTAAGCGTGCGCATTCGCTCAGCTGGTAGGAGGTCTGCTTCATTAACTCGGGTGACAGGTCTTTTTTATAGCGGAGCTGGTGTTCGAGATTTGCCCAGAACTCCATGGCAATCGTGCGCAGCTGTACCTCCGCTTTCATGATTTTTTTCTCATTCTGTAAAAAGATCGGCACCTCGATAATCAGATGCAGACTGCGATAGCCGTTTTTCTTCGGATTTTTGATGTAATCCTTGCGCTCGATCAGCGTGATATCGTCCTGCTGCAGCAGGCAGTCGGCGAGCATGTAAATATCGTCCACAAAGGAGCAGACGACACGGATGCCTGCGATGTCGAAGATGTTGTTTTCAATTGCCTCGAGGGTAAAGGGCAGCTTTTTTCGAAGCATTTTGTCCAGAATGCTGTCGGGGGACTTTAAGCGGCTCTGGATGCTGTCGATGGGGTTGCGGTCGTGCTGGAGGGAAAAGCGTTCGTTTAATACGCGAAATTTCGTTTCAATCTCCATAATCGCGCAGCGATAGCAGGACATCAGATCCCTCGTGGAGCTGGAAAGCTCCTGAAACGCGCGGATCGAGTGGTCAGCAAGGGCGTTGCGCATTCTTTCCTGAAGGTTCTGGAAAGGGTCTTTTTTGGTATCCATTGGTTGAAAATTCCTTTCTTAACGGTGGTGGCGGTATCAGATCTCTCCGATCAGGTAGTCCTGTCTGCCGTCGCGCAGGAACACGGGGAGCGTATCCATCGGCGCATCCGCCATGATCCACTGACCGCCCTCATAAACTATTCCGGTGCTGGCATCTGTCCAGGATGCGCCGGCAGGAAGATAAACCTGTCTGTCTACTGCATGCTCATGGCAGATCGGTGCGACTAAAAGATCAGATCCAAACAGGTAGGAATCCTTGATGTCCCAGCAGATTGGATCGGACGGGAATTCATAAAACAGAGCACGGAGCACCGGATGACCGTTTTCGTGTGCCTGCTGCATGAGGCTTCTCGTATAGTCTCGCATCAGCTCACGGACATGGATGAATTTTGTCATGATCTGATAGGCCTCTTCGCCATAGCTCCATACCTCGTTATCGGTTCCGGTTCCCTCGCGAAGCTCGCCCGCCTTGTTATAAATTGGGGTATAGGGCTGGCGGCTGCCATGCAGACGCATAACAGGACAGAAGGTACCGAACTGGAACCAGCGGATCAGCAGTTCTTTAAAATCGGGATCTGCAGCAACGCCGTTATGGAAACCGCCGATATCGGTTGTCCACCACGGAATGCCGGAAAGTCCCATATGGATTCCGGCACAGATCTGCTTACGGAAGTCCTCATAAGTTGACATAATATCTCCGGACCAGACCAGAGCACCGTAACGCTGGCTGCCTGCCCATGCGCAGCGGATCAGATTGACGATGTCGTCCTGACCGTTTTCCTTTTGCCCCTCGTAGAAAAGCCGCGCGTATTCTCTGGGATAGATATTGCCGGTTTCCAGTACCGTACCGGAATAGTAACGGTAGTTTTCAAAATCGTAGGACGTATACTCCGGCTCTGCAACGTCCAGCCAGAATGTGCGAATGCCGAGGTCCGCGTAGTTTTGTTTGCATTTTTCCCAGACATAGCGGCGAGTTTTGGGATTAGTTGCGTCCATAAAGGCATTATTGCCGTGGAAGATCATCTGGACATCGACGCCGGAGTTGGATTTTACCAGCATATTCTGCTGCTTCATCTCTTCGTAGTTTTCACTGCGAAAATCTACGGCAGGCCAGATAGAAACCATGGTTTCTACGCCAAGCTCCTGCAGCTCCTTTATCATGGCAGCAGGATCCGGGAAGAATTCTTCATCGAAACGCCAGTCACCGCAGTAGGGCCAGTGATAGAAGTCAATCACGATGACGTCCAGGGGGATATTCCGTTTCTTGTATTCACGGGCAATGGAAAGCACCTGCTCCTGATTATAGTAGCGCAGCTTGCACTGCCAGAAGCCAAGACCGTATTCGGGCATCATGGGAGATTTTCCGGTTGCGTTGGCATAAGCTTCTTCTATTTCAGCAGGAGTGTCGCCTGCAGTGATCCAGTAGTCCAGCTGTTTACAGGAGCGGGCAGTCCACTGTGTCGTATTCGTGCCGAAATGGACATCTCCCACAGCGGCATTATTCCATAAGAAGCCATAACCGAGACTGGAAACGTAAAAGGGGATGCTCGCCTGTGAGTTGCGGTGGGCAAGCTCCAGATTACAGCCTTTTAAATTGAGGGTTTCCTGCTGATACTGTCCCATACCGTAGATTTTTTCTGATGGGTTGGAGACAAAGGATGCGGTCAGAAAAAAAGAGTCACCGGGCAGGGACTGAAAGCGACGTGCCTTTAAAAACAGGGCACCGCCGTTTGGAATTTCCTGCAGCAGAAGCTCGCCCTTTTGATTATAATAGGAAATCTGCAGTTCATCGCCCCAGTCCTGCAGGGAAAGCACAGCGTGGATTTTGCCGTTGGTAATTACAGCCTGACGTTCCCCGAGTTCGATAACAGGATCACTTTTTGCCGGAGAAAGAAGTGCCGGACTGTTGTCTGAAAGCTCGTTAAACAATGCCGCCCGCGTGCGCAGGCTGTCTTCTCCCCAGGGGGAAACCATGACGGTTTCTCCGTTTAAGCGAAAGATCAGACTGTCATTTTGACGTTCAAAATACTGCATTTTGTAACCTCCTTGGTGTTTCGTTTGGTACCTCCTTTTAGCATACTACGATATTGAAAAAACTGCAAAATATCTTTGACAAAATAGGGGAATAATGCTATGATAGCTCCAGAATCAATTTGAGCTTAGAACTGACTGTACTGAAAAGTCGTCCTTTTCTTTATGGTGGCTTGCGGACAGTCTTTTTTTACGGATAGATTTCGTAAGTCAGCGCGCAGCGGCGTCTCCAATTGATCCAAATTATTCAGGAGGTACTTGAAAATGAACACAGGTGTAGTTAAGTGGTTTAATTCCAGCAAAGGCTATGGCTTCATCACCAACGATGCAAACGGCGAGGACGTATTCGTACACTTCTCCGCTATCCAGGTAGATGGCTTCAAGACTCTGGAAGAAGGCCAGAAGGTAACTTTCGATGTAGAAAGCGATCCTAAGGATTCCAGAAAGCTGAGAGCGGTTAACGTTCACATCGCATAAGGATGACTAAAAGAGCCCCGCATATGCGGGGCTTTTTTTAGCAATGGAGATATCTACGCAGCGCGAAATCTTACAGAAAGGAATCGGAAGTTGGGCACAAAAAAGGTAACAGTCGGTATTCTGGCACATGTGGATGCCGGAAAGACCACACTGGCAGAAGCAATTTTATATCGGACCGGTATGCTGCGGCGGCTGGGCAGAGTAGACCATCAGGATGCCTTTCTGGATACGGACGCGATGGAGCGGGCCCGGGGTATTACGATTTTTTCAAAACAGGCGAAGCTTGTACTGGGCGATTTTGACGTGACGCTTCTGGATACGCCCGGACATGTGGATTTTTCTGCAGAGATGGAGCGGACCCTGCAGGTGCTGGATTATGCGGTGCTGGTCATCAGCGGCGCGGACGGGGTGCAGGGACATGTGGAGACACTCTGGCGGCTGCTTTCCCGTTATCAGATCCCCACCGTTTTGTTTATCAACAAGATGGA
>ENA-OUQL01000444-OUQL01000444.1-human-gut-metagenome-genome-assembly--contig:-NODE-444-length-17504-cov-6.27835_pt1 | contig 17504 bp, 15 predicted proteins | sample MGYA00237945_ERZ548829 | MGnify/ENA primary metagenome ERZ548829 (study PRJEB26490, sample SAMN05194708) | human gut metagenome | biome: terrestrial biome; feature: human-associated habitat; material... | reverse complement strand
TCCTTTATCAGACTTCCTACACTTGAAAAGTGCGAACATAAAAACAGTTTCATCAATATTCTCCTTTATATATAAATTCCGATTTGTCGAGTTCAGTATATCACACCCGCCAGGGAAAGAATACCCCTATATGTCAGAGCTTGCCCTTTTTCCTGCGTACGCAGCGATTGCCCCAGAATGCGCCATATAGCACAAAAGGCAGGATACCATCGCCATGATGATACCCTGCCTTTGCTCGTTCCTGTTTACCGTTCCGAGTAGTCCTTCCGCGGAACCTCTGATAAACAAAAAACGTACCCGAACCCTTTTTCATAAAGAATCGGGTTCGAGTACGAACTGTATGGTGGACGGTACAGGACTCGAACCTGTGACCTCCTGCACGTCAAGCAGATGCTCTACCAGCTGAGCTAACCGTCCATATTCTGTTTTGCTGTAGTCAGCTCAATTATGATAGCATAGGATGGAATAAAAATCAAGCCCTTTTTGCAAAAATCTTCAAAAAATCTTTCCAGGGCTGGCCGGGACGCCTCTGCCGGAGGGGCGGGAAAGCGGGCGAAGGCTGGGAGTTAAAAGGTTATCGTTGCCCCTTTTTTATAGGTGTGCTATAATAAGATGATTACAATAGGAAAGGTATCGCAGAATGAGAGTATTGGGCATCGACCCGGGCTACGCCATCGTGGGATGGGGCGTGGTGGATTACGCGGGAAACCGCTTTGCACCGGTGGATTTTGGCGCGGTGTGTACCGACGCCGGCGTGCCGTTCGAGCGGCGGCTGGACGAAGTGTATGCAGGCGTCAAAGAGGTCATCGAGCGGACGCAGCCGGAGGTGCTGGCGATTGAAAAGCTGTTCTACCAGCACAACCAGACCACCGTCATCGGCGTGGCCGAGGCGCGCGGCGTCATCCTGCTGGCGGCGGCGCAGGCGGGCCTGCCCATCTACGAGTACACCCCCATGCAGGTCAAGCGGCAGCGTCAGATGTGTATAAGAGACAGGGCCGTCACCGGCTACGGCAAAGCCGTGAAAAAGCAGGTGCAGGAGATGACCCGCATCCTGCTGCATCTGCCCGCCATCCCGAAGCCCGACGACACTGCCGACGCGCTGGCGATGGCCATCACCTTCTGCCACACCAACGGCAGCCAGCTCAACCGCTTTGTACGGCGTGTGCCGGGGCCGATCTGAGGTTGTTATTATGATATACAGCTTAACCGGAAAAATCATCAAAAAGACCCTGAACGCTGTGGTCATCTGCTGCGGCGGCGTGGGGTACTACGCCCAGTGTCCGGCCAGCGTGGCCGGTGCGCTGCCCGGCGTGGGGAACGAAGCCACCGTCTATACGGTGATGAACGTCACCGAGAACGACGTCAGCCTCTACGGCTTTGCCAGCGAGGAGCAGCAGGCCTGTTTTGAGCTGCTCACCTCGGTGTCGGGCGTGGGCGCGAAGGTGGGGCTTGCCATCCTGAGCGTCATGGAGCCCGACCGTGTGGCACTGGCCATCTCGGCGGGCGACCACAAAGCCTTCAAGGCCGCGTCCGGTGTCGGCCCCAAGCTGGCCCAGCGCATCGTGCTGGAACTGAAAGATAAGGTCGCCAAAGGCTTTGCCGCCGGCATCGACCTGGACATCGACCTGGAAAACGTGGCGGGCGCTGCTTCGGACACCGCCGCCGCACAGGGGGCAGGACAGGCCATCGCCGCGCTGGTGTCGCTGGGCTACAGCCAGAGCGAAGCCGCACTGGCCGTCTCCAAGATCGACGGTACGCTCCCGGTGGAAGAGATCATCAAGCTGGCGCTGCGCAGCATGGCGGGCAGGAGGTAAACGATGCAGGACGATACCGCGCTCTATGGCGCAAAAATGATGCAGCCCGGGATGACGACGGCAGACAGCGAGGAAAACAACCTCCGCCCCCAGCATCTGGAAGACTACATCGGACAGGAAAAGGTCAAGCAGAACCTGAAAATTTATCTCGAAGCGGCCAAGCGCCGGGGCGAGCCCATGGACCACATCCTGCTCTACGGCCCTCCGGGTCTGGGCAAGACGACGCTGGCGGGCATCATCGCCAACGAGATGGGGGTGCAGATCCGCATCACCAGCGGCCCGGCCATCGAAAAGCCCGGCGACCTCGCCGCCCTGCTGACCAATCTGCAGGAGGGCGACGTCCTCTTCATCGACGAGATACACCGCCTCTCCCGGCAGGTGGAAGAGGTGCTTTACCCGGCACTGGAAGATTACGCGCTGGATATTATGATAGGCAAAGGCCCCAGCGCCCAGAGCATCCGCATCAATCTGCCCCGGTTCACGCTGGTGGGTGCGACCACCCGTGCGGGCCAGATCACCGGCCCTCTGCGCGACCGCTTCGGCGTGCTGCTCAAGCTGGAGCTCTACAGCCCCGACGAGCTGAGCAATATCATCATCCGCTCGGCGGGCATCCTCGATCAGCCCATCACCCCCGAGGGTGCTTATGAGCTGGCCAAGTGCAGCCGCGGCACGCCCCGTGTGGCGAACCGCTTCCTCAAGCGTGTGCGCGACTTTGCCACCGTGCTGGGCGACGGCATCATCGACCGGGATGTGGCGTTGCTGAGCCTCAAGCGGATGGACGTGGACGCGCTGGGTCTGGACGAACTGGACCGCAGCCTGCTCCGCGCCATCATAGAAATGTACAACGGCGGCCCGGTGGGTCTGGAAACACTGGCCGCAGCCGTGTGAGCCCTACCTGATGCAGATGGGCTTTCTGACCCGGACGCCCCGAGGCCGCTGCGCCACCCGGCTGGCCTATGAACATCTCGGTCTGAAAGCGCCTGAGAGCGACAGCGCCGAGGACAATGGACAGCAGAGCTTATTTTAAGTGAGGTATTTACTATGGGAAAGTATTTTGGTACCGACGGTGTGCGCGGCGTGGCTGGTGCAGACCTGACCTGTGAGATGGCGATGCTCATCGGACGCGGCGCTGCCGCCGTGCTGACCAGCAGCACTGGCCACAAGCCTCGTATCCTCATCGGCAAGGACACCCGCCAGTCCGGTGATATGCTGGAAGCTGCCCTGACCGCCGGTCTGTGCAGCGTGGGCGCGGACGTCGAGAGCCTGGGCGTCGTTCCCACTCCCGCCGTGGCCTATCTGGTGCGCAAGTACAACGCCGACGCCGGCGTGGTCATCTCGGCGTCTCACAACCCGATGGAATTCAACGGCATCAAAATCTTCGCCAGCACCGGCTACAAGCTGCCGGACGAGGTGGAGAACGAAATTGAAGCCTACATCGACAATCAGTGCGCGGGCCTCAAGCTGGCCACCGGCGACGATGTGGGCCGCGTGACCTGCCGCACCGACGGCATCAAGGACTACACCGACCACCTGTATGAGTCCATCAACGGCGACCTGTCCGGCCTGAACGTCTGCATCGACTGCGCCAACGGTGCCTCTGCAGCAGTAGCCCGGCAGCTGTTCCCCCGTCTGGGCGCAAAGTGTACCTTTATCGGCGTGGAGCCTGACGGAAAGAACATCAACGCCGGTGTGGGCAGCACCCATCTGGACAATCTGGAAAAGGCTGTTATCGAGGGCGGCTTTGACTGCGGCATCGCCTTTGACGGCGACGCGGACCGCTGCCTCGCCTGCGACGAGAAGGGTCAGGAGATCGACGGCGACAAGGTCATCGCTCTGCTGGCCATGAACATGAAGGAAAAGGGTCGTCTGGACGGCAATACTGCGGTCGTCACCGTCATGTCCAACCTGGGCTTCATCAAGTTTATGGAGTGCCAGGGGATCCACACCGAGAAGACCGCCGTCGGCGACCGCTATGTTCTCGAGAATATGCGGGAGAACGGCTATGCCATCGGCGGCGAGCAGAGCGGCCACGTCATCCTGCTCCACCACGCCACCACTGGTGACGGTGAGCTGACCGCCGGCAAGCTGCTCAAACTGCTGGCCGAGAGTGGCAAGAAGATGAGCGAGCTGAACGGCATCTACGCCCAGTACCCTCAGGTGCTGGTGAATGTGGTGGCCAACGCCGCCCAGAAGGCCGCCTACAAGGGTGACAAGGTGCTGGCCGACTTCATTGAGAACGAGCAGCAGAAGCTGATGGACATGGGCCGTGTGCTGGTGCGCGTCTCCGGCACGGAGCCGAAGATCCGCGTCATGGTGGAGGGCCAAGACCTCGAGGCCATCGACCTGTGCGCCAAGCGCATCGTGGATAAAATCAACGAGCGAATCATCGAAGGTTAAGATAGAGATAAAAAGCAGGAAGGAGGACGCATATGCGCCCTGCAGATACATGGAAAGACTACGAGCTGCTGGATGCCACCGACGGCAACCGGCTGGAACGCTGGGGCGAGACGCTGCTTGTCCGGCCTGACCCGCAGGTGGTGTGGAAGACGCCCCAGCAGAGCCCCCTCTGGGCCAAGGCGGACGCCGTTTACCACCGTTCCAATCAGGGCGGCGGCGAGTGGGAGTACCGCCGCCGTCTGCCCGAAAAGTGGAAGATCACCTGTGGAGAAGGGGAGGATAAGCTGACCCTCATCGTCAGCCCCACCGGCTTCAAGCACACCGGTGTCTTCCCGGAGCAGGCCGTCAACTGGGCCTGGTACGCCAAGAAGATCCGCGCCGCAGGCCGGCCCATTAAAGTTTTGAACCTCTTCGGCTATACCGGCGGTGCAACGCTGGCCTGTGCGGCGGCGGGCGCTACCGTCTGCCATGTGGATGCCTCCAAGGGCATCGTCGCATGGGGCAAGGACAATGCCGCCGCCAGCGGCCTCGCCGACCGGCCCATCCGCTGGCTGGTGGACGACTGCGCCAAGTTCGTCGCCCGCGAGAAGCGCCGCGGCAACACCTACGACGGCATCATCATGGACCCGCCGAGTTATGGACGCGGCCCCGGCGGCGAGATCTGGAAGCTGGAAGACTGCATCTACGACCTCATCAGCCAGTGCGAAGAGGTGCTGAGCGACAAGCCGCTCTTCTTTGCGGTCAACAGCTACACCACCGGCCTTTCGCCCGCCGTCATGGAGTATATGCTCAAGACGACGCTGATCCCCCGCTTTGGCGGAAAGACCAGCTGCGACGAGATCGGCCTGCCCGTCTCCGCCACCGGCGGCGTCGTCCCCTGCGGCGCGACGGCGATTTGGGAAGAATAAACCTCTCAGTCTCGCTCGCGCTCGACAGCTCCCCTACCGAGGGGAGCCTCTGGCGAAGAGAGAAAGCTTTACGGAATGCCAAGGCCTCTCCTCGATAGGAGAGGTGGCAATGCGAAGCATTGACGGAGAGGTTAACATCTAAGAATGGGGTACAGCCCCTTTCAGAGGGGCGCACCACCAGAAAGAGAAAACAAATGAGTGAAACGATACTGACAGCAGAAAACTTAAAGTTCCGCTACGACTCGGAGCAGCCCGGCTACGCGCTCAACGGCGTCTCCATGCAGGTCAAGCGGGGCGAGTTCGTGGCCGTGCTGGGCGCAAACGGCTGCGGCAAATCCACCCTTGCCAAGCACTTCAACGCCATCCTCCTGCCGGAGGAGGGCAAGGTGTACGTCGAGGGCATGGACACCGCCGATGATGACAAGCTCTATGACATCCGCCAGACCGTGGGCATGGTGTTCCAAAGCCCGGACAACCAGATCGTTGCCACGGTGGTAGAGGAAGACGTAGCTTTCGCGCTGGAAAACCTCGGTGTTCCGCCGGAAGAGATGCGCCGCCGCGTTGATGACGCCATGAAGATGGCGGGCATCTACGAGTTCCGGGAGCGCGCACCCCACAACCTCTCGGGCGGCCAGAAGCAGCGCGTCGCCATTGCGGGCGTCGTCGCTATGCGTCCTGACTGCCTCATCCTCGACGAGGCCACCGCCATGCTCGACCCTCGCGGCCGTGAGCAGGTGATGCAGACCATCCACCACCTCAACAAGGATCTGGACATCACCGTTGTGTCCATCACCCACTACATGGAAGAGGCTGCGCAGGCCGACCGTGTTCTGGTGATGAGCCAGGGCAATGTGGTGATGGAAGGCACCCCGAAAGAGGTGTTCAGCCAGACCGAAAAAGTCCGTTCTCTCCGCCTCGACGTGCCGCAGGCCGCAGAGCTGCGGGATGAGCTGGTCAAGGCCGGCATCCCCATGCCCGAAGGCATCATCGACACCGGCGAGTGCGCACAGGCTCTGTATGAGCTGCTGAAGTAAGGGGGACGGAAACATGGCAAGTATTATCAAAGTAGAACATCTGAGCTATGTCTACAACCCTGGTATGCCGAACGCAGTCACCGCGCTGGACGACGTGAGCTTTGAGGTGGAAGAGGGCGATTTCGTGGGCATCATCGGAGCCACCGGCTCCGGCAAAAGCACCCTCATCACCCACATGAACGGTCTGAACAAACCCACCAGCGGCAAGATCATCATTGATGGCCGCGACCTCTGGGCCGAACCGGAAAAGATCCGGGATTTCCGTTTCCTGACGGGTCTGGTGTTCCAGTACCCGGAGTACCAGCTCTTTGAGGAAACATGCTATAAGGACATCGCCTTCGGCCCGAAGAATATGGGCCTCGACGAGGCGGAGGTCGATAAGCGCGTCCACGAGGCGGCAGAATTCGTCGGCCTCGATGAAGCGCTGTTGGAGCGCAGCCCCTTTGAGCTGTCCGGCGGACAGAAGCGCCGCGTAGCCGTGGCGGGCGTTATGGCCATGAAGCCCCGTATCCTCGTTCTGGATGAGCCTGCGGCCGGCCTCGACCCCGAGGGACGGGATGAGATCCTGTCCGAGGTGAAGGACTACCACAAAAAGACCGGCACCACGGTGCTTCTGGTCTCCCACAGCATGGAGGACATTGCCAAGTACGCCGACAAGGTGCTGGTGATGAGCCGGAAGAAGATCGCCATGTACGACACGGTGGAGAAGGTCTTTGCCCGCGCTCCCGAGCTGCTGGAACTGGGCCTCTCCGTGCCGCAGGTGACGAAGATCTTCCTCAAGCTGCGGGAGATGGGCGTGGACGTCCCGGCGGACGTCTACACCATCCCCTACGCCGTCAAGATGATCCTGGCGGCAAAAGCCCGGAGGGATGCAGGGGAGACCCTCGTCTTACCCCGGAATGATGATCAGAAAGGGGGTGCAGCCGAATGCTGAGAGATATTACCATCGGCCAGCACTTCCCCGGCAACAGCCTCGTCCATCGTTTTGACCCCCGGCTCAAGCTGGTGCTGACCATCCTGTATATCGTGCTGCTCTTTGCGGCGTCCAACCCGCTGGGCCTTGCGCTTTCGCTGATTTTCCTCGCCGTGATGTACGCGGTAGCGAAAATTCCCTTCAAGCTCATCCTCAAGAGCCTGAAGCCCATCTTCCCCATCATCGTCTTTACGGCGGTGCTGAACCTCTTCTTTGTCTCGGGCGAGGGCGACCCGGTGTTCAAGCTCGGATTTCTGACCGTTTACGCGGAGGGCATCCGGTATGCTGTACTGATGGCGGTGCGCGTCATGGCCCTCATCGCAGGCACGAGCCTTTTGACCTACACCACCAGTCCCATCGTCCTGACGGACGCCATCGAGCAGCTGCTCAAGCCTCTTGGCAGGCTCCACTTCCCGGTGCATGAACTGGCCATGATGATGAGCATCGCGCTGCGGTTCATTCCAACCCTCATCGAGGAGACCGACAAGATCATGAACGCCCAGAAAGCCCGTGGTGCGCAGCTGGACAACGGCAAGATGACCGAGCGCATCAAGGCGCTGGTCCCGGTGCTGGTGCCGCTGTTCATCTCGGCTTTCCGCCGCGCCGACGAGCTGGCCATGGCTATGGAGTGCCGCTGCTATCGCGGCGGCGACGGACGCACCCGCCTCAAGGTGCTGCGGTGCGAAAAGCAGGATTATATCGACCTTGCAGTGTGCATTGCGTGTTTTGCGGTGATTCTTGCTTCGAGATTGGTGTTCCCGAATTTCTAAAGTGCGGGGGAGAAGTTCTCTTTTGCGCGCCAAAAGAGAACCAGAAAAGCGCCCGCTACTTTCGAAGCGCGGGAGGCACGAGAAAGGGGCTGCTCGCCCCTTTCAGACCCCAAAGAAGAGGTCGAAACGGAAAAAAGCTAGCCGCTTCGCTAAACGCTTTTTTCTCGTTTCTCCGATTTTGAATGATACGGACGGGAAAGTTGTAATTTCATTGATGAACTATCTTCTTACTTTAGCATACGACGGCACGAACTACTGCGGGTTTCAGGTGCAGCCCAACGGGCGGAGCGTAGCTGCTGTGTTTCAGGACGCCTTGGAGGCGGTGCTGGGCTGTCGGCCCGACATCAAGGGCTGCAGCCGCACCGACGCCGGCGTCCACGCGCTGGGCTTCATGCTCAACTTCCACGCCGACACCCGCATCCCGGCGGCAAAGCTGCCGCTGGCGCTGAACCAGCATCTGCCCCCGGACATCCGGGCGCTGGAAGCGCGGGTGGTGCCGGACGATTTCCACGCCCGCTATGCGGCCCACACCAAGACCTATCTCTACCGCATCCACAACAGCCCGATCGACTCGCCCTTTGCAGCGCGGTATTACACCAAAGTGCCGGGGCGGCTGGACGCGGACAAGATGCAGCAGGCGGCGCAGTATTTTGTGGGAAAGCACGATTTCCTCGCCCTCTGCGCCTCGGGCAGCTCGGCTGCGGCTCACGGCGACACCGTGCGCACCATCACGGCCTGTGACGTTCAGCGCCGGGGCGACGACATCGACATCACAGTGACGGCAGACGGCTACCTCTACAACATGGTGCGCATCCTTGCAGGAACCCTCTGTGAGGCCGGTGCGGGGCGTCTTGCGCCTGAGGCCGTGCCGGGCATCCTCGCCAGCCGCGACCGCAAAAACGCTGGGCCGACGCTGGCGGCGAAAGGGCTTTTCCTCAAGAGCGTGGACTACGACACGCCCATAGAATAACGCAAACATGACCGATGCTCCCGGAGGGGAAACGCCCCTTTGGGAGCACTGTCATTGCACAAAGGGGACAGGAGAGTATGAGAAAAAGACAGCGCGGCACCCGGCCTGTGTCGGACGAGCCGCTTTCGGCGGGACGGGTCGAATACCTCGAGCAGGCCCGCGAGCGGGTGCGGAACCGGCGCATCCGCCGCACGGCACTCATCGTCGTGGCGCTGACGCTGGTGGTGCTGTTCACCACCGGCATCGTGGGCAGCTCTGTTGCCATGGCCAAGGACTGGGCCGACACCGCCCGCATCCTGCTCTTCCCCGGCACGGGCTGGCCCCAGCAGACCGGCGTCATGGAGGTGAAACAGCTTGCCGCCATGAACAGCAGCTTTGTGGAGCTGGGCGAGGAAGGGTGCGTGGTCTGGTCCCGCACCGGCACCCGGCTCAACTCCATCCAGAGCGGCTACGCCCGCCCTGCGCTGGCTGTGGGCAAGAACCGCTTTGTGCTCTACAACCGCTCGGGCAATGAGCTGCGGGTGGAAAGCCGAACCCAGAACCTCTACACCAAGACGATGGAGAACAGCATCACCCTCTGTGCCATGGCCGACAACGGCACGCTGGCCGTCGTCACAGAGGACCCCGGCAGCGCGGCCCGGCTTCGGGTCTACTCGTCCTCAATGGAGCAGCTGCTGAGCTGGAGCCTCACCATCGCCGACGGCACTCCGCTGCGGCTGGCCTTTTCGCCGGATGGGCGGCGGCTGGCAGTGGCGGCGGTGACGGTAAACGGCGGCCAGATGGTCACGAATTTCTATGTCGTCACCCTGGCGCAGGGCGACCCCCTGCTGGTGGGCAGCGGAAGCGGCGCGGCTCAGTGGCTGAGCTGGACCGGTTCCCAGAGCATCCTGGCCGTCTGTGACAGCCGCGCTGTCCTCTACAACGCATCGGGCGGCGAGCGGGCAGCCTATGACTTTACCGGGCAGACCCTCCGCGACATCTCGGTGGACGCTTCGGGCAATACTGCCCTTCTGCTGGCCTCCGGCCAGCTCTGTCAGGCCGTGATGCTGGGCCGTGACCTCGGCGTCGAGAGCACCACGCAGGTGCAGGCGTCCAACCGCATCGTCCGCTCCGGTGCGCAGTTCTATCTGCTCACCGACAACGGCGTGGAGTGCCTTTCCACCGACGGCACCTCTCAGTGGACCCAGAGCCTTTCGGCCCGCCCACAGGGTCTGCTGGCCGACCGCAGGCAGCTGCTGGCCTTCTGCGGCAATACGGTGCAGGTATTGACCCCGCCTGCGGCGGAAAACAACGCTCAAAGCAATACATAATAAGGAAAACAAGGTATGTTCAAGAATCCGTCATTTCTTTTTGATATAGTATGTACCGTGGTCTGGCTGCTTCTGGCTGTGCGCTATGCCCGCAAGGGCTTTCTCGCATCCAGTGTCCAGCTGGGCGGGAATGTCTTCAGCCTCGTGGGCGCCCGGGTCTTTTCGGGCTGGGCTGCTGCCGAGGTGTTCCAGCGCTTTCTGGCCGGGAGCTTCCGTACCCAGATCGCGGAGAGCATCTCGGCCGGAGGGGTCGTGGACCTGACCGGCATCGCGGACAAGTACGCGGGCTTTCTGCCCGAGAGCTTCCGCGCCTCCATCGTGGAGACCTGCGAGCGCTCCATCTCGGCTGTGCTCAGCGACAACGCCGTGGTGCTGGCGGACGCCATCGTCCAGAAGGTGCTGGCTCCGCTGCTCACGCCGGTCATCTCGGTCGTGCTCTTTTTCGTGGCCTTTGCCCTGCTGCGGATGCTGGTGAGTATGCTGGTCACCGTGCTGGGCCTCGTCAACCGGCTGCCGGTCATCGGCACCGTCAACCGCTGGCTGGGCTGGGTCACCGGCTGTGTCGCCAGCACCATGGACATCTATCTGGTGCTCTGTGTGGTGTGGGCCGTCATCGTCATCACCGGCGGCAATCTGACCGTCCTGAACGATACGGTCATGAGCAGCAGCCTTTACTATAAAGCATTCAATCTGTTCAACCCCTTCTTGTAAAAGGGAGCTTTAGGAGGAACCTATATGGTCTGCAATCGCTGTCAGAAACGTCCGGCCATCATCTTCGTCCAGCGGATGGAGAATGGCCAGATGAAAAATGAGGGCTTTTGCCTGCACTGTGCGCGTGAGCTGCACATCAAGCCGGTGGAAGACCTGATGAAGCAGTTCGGTATGTCCGACGAGGACATGGATAACATGGAAAACCGGATGGAGAGCATGATGGATGAGATGGGAGACGCAAACCCCCTCTCCCTCATGATGAATATGGGCCAGCCCATGGGCGGCGAGGAGAACGAAGGGGACGACGACCTTGTCCCCGGCTCCAGCGCTACCTTCCCGCTGGGCGTCAAGGCGGAGGGCGATGCCGGAAACAGCAAAAAGGCCCAGAAGAACGGCAAAAAGCCGCCCCGCCGCAAATTCCTCGACACCTACTGCGAGAACCTGACCCGCAAAGCCCGGGAGGGCAAGCTCGACGACATCGTGGGCCGCGACCGCGAGATCTACCGCACCATCCAGATTTTGAGCCGCCGCCAGAAGAACAACCCCTGCCTCATCGGTGAGGCGGGCGTCGGCAAGACGGCTATTGCCGAGGGCATCGCGGAGCGCATCGCCAGGGGCAATGTCCCTGTGGGTCTGAAGGATAAGGAGATCTTCCTGCTGGATCTGACCAGCCTTGTGGCCGGCACCCAGTTCCGCGGCCAGTTCGAGCAGCGGGTCAAGGGCCTGCTGAGCGAGGTCAAGGCCGCTGGAAACATCATCCTGTTCATTGATGAGATCCACACCATCACCTCCGCCGGTGAGAGCGAGGGTGCCATGAACGCGGGCAACATCCTCAAGCCTGCCCTCTCCCGCGGTGAGATACAGGTCATCGGCGCCACTACCTTCAACGAGTACCGCAAGTATATCGAGAAGGACCAGGCCCTTGAGCGCCGCTTCCAGCCCGTCCGCGTGGAAGAACCCAGCGTGGCCGATACGCTGGCCGTCATGAACGGCATCAAGAAGTATTACGAGGAGCACCACCATGTGCAGGTGGATGCCGATGTGCTGAGCGCCATCGTCACCCTCAGTGAGCGGTATATCACGGACCGCTACCTGCCCGATAAGGCTATCGACCTGCTGGACGAAGCCTGCGCCTGCTGCAATCTCGCCCACCCGGTCATCTCGGAATATCTCGAGATGCAGAAGGAGCTGGACGGCCTCAGACAGGAAGAGGCAGACATGGAGTCCTCCGACGTCAATGAGGCCATCGACTATGAGCAGGTGGCCGAGCGGAAGACCCGCATCGCCAAGCTCGAGGCAGAGCTGCCCGCAAAGCAGGCTGCTGCCAGCGAGATAAAAGTGACCATGGACGATGTGGCAAAGGTCATTGAGCTGTGGACGGGCATCCCGGCGGTAAAGATCCAGGAGACGGAGTTCGTCAAACTGGCCGGGCTGGAAGCCGAGCTGAAAAAGAAGATCATCGGTCGCCGCCGTCCCGCAAGCTTCATCTTCGTCGGCCCCACCGGCGTCGGCAAGACGGAGCTGGTCAAACAGCTGGCAAACCAGCTCTTCGACGGCCCCGACCCGCTCATCCGTCTCGACATGAGCGAGTATATGGAGAAATATGCGGTGTCCCGCATGATCGGTTCGCCTCCGGGCTATGTGGGCTACGAAGAGGCCGGCCAGCTCACCGAAAAGGTGCGCCGCCGCCCCTACAGCGTGGTGCTGTTCGATGAGATTGAAAAGGCCCACCCCGACGTTATGAACATCCTGCTCCAGATCCTCGACGAGGGCAAGATTAACGATGCACAGGGCCGGACGGTGGACTTCTCCAATACGGTCATCTGCATGACCTCCAACGCCGGCAGCAGCGACAAGACGACCTCCGGCCTCGGCTTCAACAAGAGCGAGGAACAGCTGAGTGAGGAAAAGACCCGCAAGGCTCTGAGCCAGTTCCTGCGGCCTGAGTTCCTTGGCCGTGTGGATGAGGTCATCGCCTTCAAGCCGCTGAGCCAGCAGACGCTGGAAGGCATCGCGGCTCTCATGCTGGATGAGTACAAGCCCAGCATGGAGGCCAAGGGCATCGCCTACAGCTACACCCAGGCGGCTCTCTCTGCCCTCGTGGCCAAGAGTCAGGGCGGCAAGTTCGGCGCCCGCGACCTGCGCCGCGTCATCCGCAAGGCTGTGGAGGACCCCGCTGCCGAGCGCATCATCGACGGCACCCTGAAAGCGGGCGGCAGCCTGACGGTGGATGCCGAAAATGGTAAAGTTATCTTGAAGTGAAGCAAACAGAAACGGCACTCCGAAGCAGTTCGGAGTGCCGTTTGTCATAGGCAGACTTAGTCGAGGGAGACCGGGAACTCGGGCTTGTTGGCCATACGGGCATTGGTGCGGCCCTCGGGGATGATCTCGCCGGCGGCGGTCAGCGCCAGCTTGGTGAGGGTGGGGCCTACCAGCTCATACACCAGCACCGAGAAGAGCACGACGTTGCGCACCATGTGGCCGTCGGAAAGCTCAGCGGCCTCGGCTGCCATGCCCAGCGCCACGCCAGCCTGCGGCAGCAGGGTGATGCCGAGGTACTTCTGGATGTTGTGGCTGCAGTGGGTGGCCCGGCCGCTGACGAAGGCGCCGGAAATTTTGCCCAGAGAGCGGAAGGCGATGTACACCACGCCGATGAGGAGTACCAGCGGGTCGGAGAGGATGTTCAGATCCAGCTCTGCACCGCTGAGCACGAAGAAGAGGATGTTCACCGGCGACACCCAGCGGTCGAGGCGGTCCATCAGCTCATCGGAAGTGGGGCAGATGTTGCAGAACACCGTACCGGTCATCATGCAGACCAGCAGCAGCGAGAAGCCGCAGTGTATCGGCCCGATGTTGAAGGTGACCATGGACAGACCCACCGTCAGCAGCACGAAGGCCGCGGAAAGGCAGATGAGAAGCTGTTCCATGCGATATTGCGGGCAGCAGCACGATACCAACGCGCAGCCGCCCTTTCCTCCTTTTTCTCAGTCAGGCGCGTTTCCTTGCTGCTTGCCAAAAGCCCAAAAAACACAGCACAGTAATAAATTATACTATTCAACTTCCTGAAAAGCAACATCTTTTCATGCAGCAAAATTGAAGATTCCTTAACAAATGGCCGAAAAGGGCAAAAAAACAGGGCCGCTGCCTGCGCAGTGACCCTGTTGTATGCAACAATCGTGAATTCAGTTGAACTTGAAGATCTTCCGTGCGATGCGGTAGCCGCCCACCACGATGGCGTCGCCCTTGGGGAAGGGCAGATTGGTCACGCCGCCGAAGCCGAAGCGGATGGAGCGGTAGACTGCGGCGCTGGTGTGCTCGCGCAGATACTGCCACAGGCCCTTCTGCTTTTCTTTCGCCTCGGCGCTGCCGTCCAGCAGCAGGAAGATGTCGCTGACGGCCATCATCATGGAGAGGTAGTGGAGCATATAGGCCCGCAGTTTCTTCTCGCCCTTGAGGGCGTCGAGGTCCTGACAGTCGATCATATGCTTGGTGACGCGGAGCTGCTGGTCCACGCGCTTGACCATGATGCTCTCGTTGACACTCTGGTCGGCGCGGCCAATGAAGTAGCGGTAGAGGTCGAGGTCCATATAATACATGGTCTTGACGAAAGGCAGAGGCTGGTAGACGAAGATATTGTCCACGTAGAAGGTATGCTTGGGCAGCACCATGCCGCACTTGCGCAGCACCTCAGTGCGGTACATGACCGAGTGCATCAGCAGGTTCTGGTCGGGGCGGAAGTGGCCGACGTGCATCCAGGTGAACAGACGCTCCTGCGGGAAGATGTTGGTGTACCGCACAGTGTGGCTGGTGCCGTCCTCGGTGTGCTCGTAGACATAGTTGCAGATCATGAGGTCGGGGGCGGTGCCGCGGGTCACGAGGGTGTGCAGGCGGGCCAGCACCTTCTGGAGGGCGTCGGTGTCCAGCCAGTCGTCGCTGTCCACGACCTTGTAGTAGAGGCCGGTGGCGTTGCGGATGCCCTGGTTGACGCCCTCGCCGTGGCCGCCGTTCTCCTGATGGATGGCCTTGACGATGGTGGGGTACTTGGCAGCGTACTCGTCGCAGATGGCCGGGGTCTCGTCCTTCACGGAACCGTCGTCCACGAGGATGATCTCAGCCTGCTCCCCGGCGGAGAGCAGCGTTTCGATGCAGTGGCGCATATATGCCGCCGAGTTGTAGCACGGGACGGCAAAAGTAATGAGTTTCTGTTGCATAAAAATAAGCTCCTTATCGTGCTTGCCCGGCCATGTTCAGAACAAAATGGGCCGGAGATGGAGATATGTATTCTTATTATAGCATTTTCGCGCACAAAAAGCTAGGAACACCAGCAAATACCTGCCAAAAAACGACGACAGAAGAGCGATCTGATACCATTTCGGGCCGGGCTGTGCTATAATAATACGGATACAGATTTGAAAAACGCAGGAGGCACCCATGGCAGACCCGCATTCTATCTTGAAAAAAGTTTTTGGCTACGACAGTTTCCGCCCCGGACAGGAGGACATCGTCCGGCGGCTGCTGGACGGGCAGGATGTGCTGGCGGTGATGCCCACCGGTGCGGGCAAATCCATCTGCTATCAGGTGCCGGCGCTGCTTCTGCCGGGCATCACCATCGTGGTGTCGCCGCTGGTCAGCCTGATGAAAGACCAGGTGGGGGCGCTGGTGCAGGCGGGGGTGGCGGCGGCTTTCCTCAACAACAGCCTCACCGACAACCAGAAGGCCCTCATGCTCCGCCGCGCCCGGGAGGGCTGGTATAAGATCATCTATGTGGCTCCGGAGCGGCTGGAAATGCCGGGCTTCCAGCGCTTCGCGCAGGAAAAGCTCATCAGCATGGTGACGGTGGACGAGGCCCACTGCATCAGCCAGTGGGGGCAGGACTTCCGCCCCAGCTATCTGCGCATCAAGGAGTTCGTGGACAGCCTGCCGAATCGCCCGGTGGTGGGCGCGTTCACGGCCACGGCGACGGCCCGGGTGCGGGACGACATCCGCAGCCACCTCGAGCTCCATCAGCCCTATGAGGTGACGACCGGCTTCGACCGGCCCAACCTCTACTTCGAGACGCGCCGCGCCCTGCCCAGCCAGAAGCCGAAGGAGCTGCTGGACCTTGTGCTCCGGGAGGGCGACAACGCGGGCATCGTCTATTGCAGCACCACAAAGCAGGTGGACGAGACGGCCCGCCTGCTCCAGAGCCGGGGCATCCGGGCAGCGGCCTACCACGCCAAGCTGGACGCCGAGGTGCGCCGGAAGAATCAGGACGACTTCCTCTACGACCGCGTTCAAATCATGGTGGCGACCAACGCCTTCGGCATGGGCATCGACAAGCCCAACGTCCGGTTCGTCATCCATTACAATATGCCAAAGGATCTGGAGAGCTATTATCAGGAGGCGGGCCGCGCGGGCCGCGACGGTTTGCCGTCCCGCTGCATCCTGCTCTATTCCGGTACGGATGTGCGAACCATCCGCTTCTTCATCGACAAAGAGATAGAGGCGGACAACGGCCTGCCCGCCGACGTCAAGGCCGAGGCCGCCCGCAAGGCGGAAGAGCGGCTCAGGTATATGACTTTCTACTCCACCACCCAGAAGTGCCTGCGGCGGTTCATGCTGAACTATTTCGGCGAGGCCGCACCTGAAAAGTGCGGCAACTGTTCCTGCTGCCTCTTTGCCGAGCAGAATGCGCAGGAGGTGGAACAGCGCGCTGCCGCCGCAAAGCAGAGGGCCGCGGCCAACTCCCGGCGGCTGTCGGCCCGCCGTGCTGCTGCCGGCGGCGACCTCAGCGAGGCAGACGAGAAGCTGCTGGCCGCGCTCTACGCTCTCCGCAAGCGTCTTGCAGCGAAGCAGAATGTTCCGGCCTACATGGTGTTCAGCGACGCTACCCTCCGCGAGATGGTCCAGAGCAAGCCCCTGAGCATGGATGAGTTTTTGAACATCACCGGCGTCGGCGAAAAGAAAGCCGCCCGCTATGGTATGGCGTTCCTGCGGGCCATTGAGGATATGGTGGGAAGCAGAGAATAAGAAAAGGCGCAGATCTTCCACGAGCGGAGAGGCTCGTTGTGGAAAATCTGCGCTTTTTATCGCAAGTCAAGAAAATAACGCAACAGGATAACAGCATATTTGCGATATGCAATTCAACGCTGTTGCTGTTGCATTAAAAAGTTGAATTGCTATGTTTTATCGTTCCATCGTATGGGTGGAGAACACTTTTTCGTCCTGCCACCACACCGGCTGCCCGGCGGCGAGGGACTTGGGAACATCCAGCAGACGCTGGTTCCGGCTGCCCCGGAAGCGGAGGGAGATGTCGTGCTCAGCCTCCACGAAGCGGCCATCCACCAGCACATCCAGCAGACTCAGCAGCTCGTCGGTGACTTCGCACCGCGCGTGGCAGGGGACTTTGCCGGTCAGCTGCTCCCAGGTGTAGCCGGAGTAGCACCAGACCGTTTTCTTCGGGTAAAGGGCTTTGAAATTTTGCACGAAGGTCACCAGCTCCCGCTGGTTCTCCGGCTCCATCGGCTCGCCGCCCAGCAGGGAGAGGCCCGTGATATAGTCCGGCTTGCAGGAGGCGAACACCTTGTTGCGGACGGGCTTGTCGAAGGGCTGGCCATAGCCGAAATCCCATGCCACCT
>ENA-OUQL01000417-OUQL01000417.1-human-gut-metagenome-genome-assembly--contig:-NODE-417-length-18585-cov-5.39336_pt1 | contig 18585 bp, 15 predicted proteins | sample MGYA00237945_ERZ548829 | MGnify/ENA primary metagenome ERZ548829 (study PRJEB26490, sample SAMN05194708) | human gut metagenome | biome: terrestrial biome; feature: human-associated habitat; material... | reverse complement strand
GTGTGACACGACCTCACATGCCGGAGAGACGGAAATAGAGAAATATCTCGGATTTCATAAGGTTTTAGAGGAGCTTTTCCCGTTGGTACATAAAGAGCTTCAGAAAACCGAAATAGACGGAAATCTGTTATATTATTGGAAGGGAAAATCGTCCGAAAAGCCGATCCTTCTGATGAGTCATCAGGATGTCGTTCCGGCAGAGGGAGAGTGGATTCACGCTCCTTTTTCCGGAGATATTGCAGATGGTAAGGTATGGGGACGGGGCACGGCGGATACGAAGTGTACGGTAATGGCTTTTCTGGAGGCCGTGGAAGAACTGCTTGCGGAAGGCTTTGTGCCGCCGACGGACGTGTATCTGGCATCCTCCTGTACCGAAGAATGGGCAGGAGACGGAGCGCCGAAGCTTGTAAAGGAACTGCAGCGAAGAGGAATCCGGCTGTTCCTTCTGTGTGACGAGGGTGGAGCCATCATTACGGAACCCGTTGGAGGAATTCCTGGAAACTTTGCAATGGTGGGTGTCTTTGAGAAGGGCAAAGCCGACGTGAAGTTTACTGCAAAAAGTAATGGAGGACACGCCAGTGCGCCGTCTAAGGGAACACCGATTGCACGCCTTAGCGCTTTTGTAACCGAAGCAGAGAAGCATTCACCGTTCCAAAAGAAGATGCTTCCGGAGGTTTCTGCCATGTTTACTTCACTGGCACCATATGCCTCCTTCGGGTTAAAGCTGGTGCTTGGAAACATGTGGCTGTTTAAGCCGCTCTTAAAAGCGGTACTTCCGAAGATCAGTGCACAGGCAGGAGCTATGCTGCAGACGACAATTGCATTTACCATGCAGTCCGGTTCCGATGCATATAATGTGATTCCGCAGGAAGCAACCCTTGGAGCCAATATGCGTTTTATTCCTCATCAAGGAGAAAAGGAAAGTCTTGAAATTATCAGGAATCTGGCTTCCAAATACGGTTTAGAGACGGAAATTATCCATTCCAATGACTATACAAAGCCTGTAGATATCCATGGTGAGGGGTATCGTCTGATGGAGCAGGTGATTGCACAGACCTTTCCGGGACTGCCGTCCAGCCCTTATGTAATGACCGGGGCTACCGATGCACAGTTCTATAGTCCGGTATGTGACAACTGCATCCGCTTTGCGCCTGTGGTTTACGGACCGGAGCAGATGAAGGGCATGCATGGTCTGAACGAGTGCATAGAATATAACTGCCTGCCCGGCGCGGTGCAATTCTATAAGAATCTGATCTGCGCAGAGAAGTAGTTCAAGAAAGAGAGATATGACCAATTTAAAACACTGGACAAGCTGGTTCAAAAAAAAGACACCAGGCAAAAAGCTGTCCCCCAAAACAGGCAAAACAGAAGCTGGATATACCTATATCATGAGCGATCTGCACGGCTGCTTTGACGAGCTGAACGCGATGCTTGCAAAGATCGGCTTTTCGGATCAGGATAAGCTGATCCTGGCGGGAGACCATATTGACCGTGGAAGTCAAAATTATGAAATGCTATGCTGGATGGAGCAGGTTCCTCAAAATATCCTGCTGCTGCGCGGCAATCATGAGGAAGAGTTTTTATGTTATCTGGAGCTGCTTTTGGCAGTGCAGGAGAAGCGGCAGCTTGTGATCGATGAAAGCAGCAGCAAAGATCTGGAGCATCTCTATCAGGAGACAAAAAACCTGATAGAGCAGCATAACCGACAGACAGAGCAAATCCGGGTGTTCGATCATTATGGGACGCTGGAGGAGCTGATCACAGAACAGTGTATTTCCATGGCAGATCTGCGGCGGTGGGCAGTCAGGATGGAAGCAATGCCCTATTTTTGCAGATTTTCCCTGCCGGAGAGGGAATGTGTAGTGGTACATGCCGGATATCTGGAGCAGTTCCCGACAGCTGGTCTGACCGGAAAATATACCTGTGTCGAAGATTTTTATCTCCGCGCGCGGGAAGATGCGTATCTGGCAGGGGGAATCGAAAACGGGATGATCGTTGCGGGGCATACGCCGACGCTGTCCAAGGATTACATGATGTATAACGGCGGTCTGGTTTACCAGCATTATGATCCGCAGAAGAACTGTCTGTATTATGATATCGACTGCGGCTGCTCTTACCGTACGGTTCGGGCAAACGCGCGGCTGGCGTGCCTGTGTGCGGAAACAGGAGCGATTTATTACTTGTAAAAAACGTTCAAATAGTATAAAATCGGAAACGATAGGACTGCGAACAAAGGAGAACGGTAAAATGGCACTGAATAAAAAGCCTGTCACCGGTATGAAAGATATTCTGCCTGCAGAAATGCAGCTGCGGGATTACTGCATCAACGTGATTAAGGAAACTTACGGAAAATTTGGATTTACTTCTATTGAAACACCCTGTGTGGAATCCATTGGCAACTTAAACAGCAAGCAGGGTGGCGAAAATGAAAAACTGATTTTTAAAATTTTAAAACGCGGCGAGAAATTAAATCTTGCGGAAGCAAAAGAGGAGATGGATCTGGTAGACGGCGGTCTGCGTTATGACCTGACGGTTCCGCTGGTTCGTTTTTATGCAAATCATGCAAACGAGCTTCCGTCCCCGTTTAAGGCGCTTCAGATCGGCAATGTATGGAGAGCTGACCGTCCGCAGAGAGGTCGGTACCGTCAGTTTATGCAGTGTGATATTGATATTCTGGGCGAGCCTTCCAATCTGGCGGAGATCGAGCTGATTCTGGCAACGACTACGACCCTTGGCAAGCTCGGCTTTCAGGATTTCGTCATCCGCATCAATGAAAGAAGAATCTTAAAGGCAATGGCAGCCTACAGCGGCTTTGCAGAAGAGGATTATGATACGGTATTCATCATTCTGGACAAGATGGACAAGATCGGTGCAGATGGTGTAAAGGCTGAGCTGGTAGAGAGTGGTTTCGCAGCAGAAGCGGCAGACAAATATATGTCTCTGTTTGATGAGCTGACTGCAAACGGGAACAGCGTAGCATGGCTGGCAGAAAAGCTGGGGGATTTCCTCGAGCCTGAGGTTTCTCAGAACCTTTCTGAGATCATTGACAGCGTCCGCGCCACAAAGGCGTCTGAATTTGAGATCACCTTTGATCCGACTCTGGTGCGCGGTATGTCCTACTATACCGGAACCATTTTCGAAATTGCCATCCCTCAGTTTGGCGGAAGCTGCGGAGGCGGCGGTCGTTACGACAAGATGGTAGGCAAATTTACCGGAAAAGACGTTCCGGCGTGCGGATTTTCCATCGGCTTTGAGCGCATCATCCTGCTGATGATGGAAAACGGATTCCAGATTCCCGGACAGCCGAAAAAGATCGCATACCTGATCGAAAAAGGTGTATCCGGCGACCGCCTTTGCGAAGTGATCGCACAGGCGCAGGAAGCGAGAAAGAACGGCGATCAGATTCTGGTTGCGCGCATGAACAAAAACAAGAAGTTCCAGAAGGAACAGCTGACCAAAGAAGGGTACACGGATTTCGTAGAGTTTTATAAAAATCCGATCGAGAAACAATAGAATGCAGGCTCTGCGAGCATTCTGTTGTCATGAATCATTGCGTCAAAGCGCTGCGTGCCTGTTTGAGACGGTATTGGATGATTTAAGAAAATCTTAGGAAATTTTTCTGAAAAGAAACCGTTCCCTGTGATATCCTGACGAGTATGGCAAACTGCCGGACAGGATATAAGGGAGCGGTTTTTTATATGACAAAAGAAAAAAGAAATTCGGAACCGGAGCTGAAATTGTGGGATAGCCCGGGGACGACGAAAAAATATACGAAGAACAGAAAAACAGGACAACTGGATCTTTTATGGGGCGAAGAACGGCCGCTGTTCGATGACTGGGATAACCGTATGGAGCAAAAAACGGCGCGTGCGCGGGATTGCCAGAGCTACAGCGACTTGCCGGTACGCCGTTCATCCGCTACGCAGTCCGAACCGTCCATCCGCCGTCGTGCTGCTGTACAATATAAAGCTCCTGCCAGGCGCCGCCCTGTACCGCCTGCTGCGAATAGGAAAAGGAGCTGCCGTCGTCGAACCCGCCTGCAGAAAGAATTGCAAAGCATTGCGGTTTATATTGCTGCGTTGCTGTTTTTAGTGCTGGCGGCGTTTGCGGTTTGGAAATTCGTCAGCATTTCGAAGAATCAGAGTACGGAAACCGGGGCGATTTCCCGGATTACCCAGATTCTGGAACAAAAAAAGTGCGAGAAACCGCCGATGGAAGAAGCGCTCCTGACACCGAATCCATACTCCAGACCGCAGGATGCGCTTTCGACGGTTACGCAGCTGTATGTGCATTATACGGCGAATCCCGGGACATCTGCACGGCAGAACCGGGACTATTTCGAAGGACTGGCACAGACCGGGCTGACATCAGCTTCCGCACATTTTGTGATTGGATATGAGGGCGAGATTGTCCAGTGTATTCCGTTAAATGAAATGGCATATGCGGTGATTGGGGAAAACGACCACTCGATTTCCATTGAATGCTGCTATTTGGACCAGGACGGAAAATTTACGGATGCAACCTATCAGTCCCTGCTAAAGCTTTTGGGCTGGCTGATGGAGGAATACAATCTGGATGTTTCGGATGTAAAACGCCATTATGATGCGGGCGGAAAGCTCTGTCCGCTGTATTATGCGGAGCATGAGGATGCCTGGGAACAGTTAAAACAGGATCTTTCCGACTATATTAGTGGGGAAAAAGTCTAAAAAAAGGTTTTCTATGAAAACGGTTTGTGCTAAAATAAACGCGACAAAAAAATCGCACAGACATAATAGCGGGTAAGGAGAAAAAATGAGCATCAGAATCGGAATTTTAGGATACGGAAACCTGGGCAGAGGCGTAGAGAGCGCAATCGCCCATAATGAGGATATGGAGTTGGTCGGAGTATTTACCAGAAGAAATCCGGAAAACGTAAAGGTACGCACTGCAGGCGTAAAGGTGCTGGGAGCTTCTGAGCTGGAGCATATGCAGGATCAGATCGACGTGCTGGTTCTCTGCGGCGGAAGCGCGACGGATCTGCCGGCTCAGACCCCCAAATATGCAGCGGATTACAACGTTGTAGACAGCTTTGATACCCACGCAAGAATCCCGGAGCATTTCGCAGACGTTGACGCTGCTGCAAAAAAAGGCGGAAAAATCGGCATTATTTCCTGCGGCTGGGATCCTGGCATGTTCTCCTTAAACCGCTTATATGCAAACTGTATTTTGCCGGAAGGACAGGATTATACCTTCTGGGGCAAGGGTGTCAGTCAGGGTCATTCCGATGCGGTTCGCCGGATTGAGGGCGTAAAGGATGCCAGACAGTATACCATTCCGGTACCGGAGGCACTCGATGCGGTCAGAAGCGGCAAAAATCCTGAACTGACCACCAGACAGAAGCATACGAGAGAGTGCTTTGTTGTTGCCAAAGAGGGCGCAGATCTTGCAAAGATCGAAGAAGAGATCAAGACCATGCCGAACTATTTTGCAGACTATGATACAACCGTACATTTCATTTCTGAGGAAGAGATGAAGAGAGATCACAGCGGACTTCCCCACGGCGGCTGTGTCATTCGTACCGGCGTGACCGGAATGGACAACGAGCATAAGCATGTGATCGAATACAACTTAAAGCTCGATTCCAATCCGGAATTTACCGGTTCTGTTATCGTAGCTTATGCAAGAGCCGCATATCGCATGAGCAAAGAGGGCATGAGTGGCTGCAAGACTGTATTTGATATCGCTCCGGCTTATCTTTCTTCCAGAAGTGCAGAAGACCTGCGCGCACATCTGCTGTAAAACGTAGCTCGAAAGGCTTTTTATCAGCGGCAGGGAAGGGGATAAAATTCCACTTTGCCGCAGGATGCTTTTCGTAGACAGAAAGGAGCGACCGGATGGTTCAAAACGGAAAAGTAAAAATTTATCTGGCGGATATCCGGCCGCTCTTTGATGAGACGATGCAGAAAAAGGCGCTCGCACAGCTGGATGAGGTTCGCAGACAAAAAGCATTGTCGTGCAGACAGACAAAACAGCGTGCGGCAAGTCTGACGGCAGGTCTTTTGGCAGAAGAGGCGAAACGCAGAAACGGATTTGACGGCTGCCCGGTGTGTTATACCAAAAACGGGCAGCCGTATCTTTTTATACAGGATGGGAGACGGGCATTTTTGAGCCTTTCCCATTCGGGAGATTATGCGGTGTGCGCTTTTTCTGACTGCCCGGTGGGCGTGGATCTTCAGCAAAGAACAAAGATCCGGCGCAGCGTTTTGCAGAAGTTTTATCTACAGGAACAGCTGGAGGCCTGGAAGAAACAGTTTGACAAGAAGGAAGAACTGTTCCTATCAGAAGCAGAGACGGAGCGATTTTTACGGGAATGGACAGTCAAGGAAAGCTATGTCAAGCTGACCGGAACCGGGCTTTCGAGAGATTTGCGTGCACTGATGGTAGACTGGAACCAAAACAGGGTCGAGGAAGCAGACCGACCCGGTTGGGGATCGAGGTTTTGTGAATACCCGGTTTTGGAGGATTATTTTTTATCCGCCTGCAGCTGCCCGGAAGAGGTGTGATGGTTTCTGTGCGGATATTGCCCGGGAAAGCCTTGAAACGCCGGAAGTTTTTATAAAAAACTTCTCTTATCGGAAAGTTTTTAGCTGACGGGGAATATACATGGGACATGAAGAAATGCAAAGCAATGTCTGCCGTCTGGCAGGCGGTATGCAGCAGGAGGCATGTCCATGGAAAAAAAGAAAACCGGAATTTCACAAACCGGTGCACGGATGCCGGTTGTTTTGTTAAAAAGCCTGTTGGTGTCGTATCTTATGGCCGGGGCGCTGTTATTACTTCTGGCACTGTTGCTGTATCGGATGCAGCTTTCCGCACAGGCAGTGTCGATCGGAATTCTTGTAATTTATGCGGTGACAGCGGGACTTTCCGGTTGGCTTGCCGGAAAAGGAATGCGGGATCGGCGCTTTTTATGGGGACTTTTGACCGGGAGTCTGTATTTTTGTGTGCTGGCAGCTTTGACTTTGATAGTCAATCACGGTCTTCAGGATGTCGGAAATCACTTTTTTACTACACTGATGATCTGCAGCGGCGCGGGAATGCTGGGCGGGATGCTCAGCTGACGCCGGGAGAAGGGCAAAGACGCGGTTCATGACAATAGAATGTTCGCGGAGCGTGCATTCTATTGTATTGCGAATGGCGCGGGTAAACGGTAACATGAGTTCTGCCGCTTTGCAGCTCATTTTAAAAAAACACTTCCCCTATAGAAGAATCTATGCTATAATAAATTAAATTTCGAAAAGACGGCGCCTTTTTTGGCGTGACACATAAGGAGGTTATGTGAGATGAAGCACATCAAGACATTAACAACAAGAAACCTGAAGGAATCCATGAAGAAGGGCGGATGCGGCGAGTGTCAGACATCCTGCCAGTCCGCATGTAAGACATCCTGCACGGTTGGCAATCAGAGCTGCGAGAAGATGAAATAAGCAGACGACGCGACGAGATATAAGCAGCGATGCATATCGCTGCTTATTATGCGTTTAAGAGGAATACGAGAAACGAAAGGATTTTGGAAAGTGATACACCAGTATAAGAACAACGGCTACAATATCGTTATGGACGTCAACAGCGGCAGTGTGCATATTGTAGACGATGTGGTTTATGATGTAATCCCTCTGGCGGAACAGCTTGTTTCCGGCGGCATTCGGGATGTGGATACCGTGACGGCGGCAGTGGAAGCCTGTCAGAAGCTGACCTACAGCCACGAGGAGGTGCGCGAGGCGGTAGAGGAGATTCTGGAGCTGGCGCAGGATAATGTCCTGTTTACAGAAGACATCTATGAAAAATATATCGGCAATTTCAAACAGCGCCAGACTGTAGTCAAGGCATTGTGCCTGCACATTGCCCATGACTGTAACCTCGCCTGTCAGTACTGCTTTGCAGAAGAGGGCGAATATCATGGCAGAAGAGCGCTGATGAGCTTTGAAGTCGGCAAGAAGGCGCTGGATTTCCTGGTAGCCAACTCCGGCAGCAGAGTAAATCTTGAGGTAGACTTTTTCGGTGGAGAACCGCTGATGAACTGGCAGGTTGTTAAGGATCTGGTTGCATATGGCAGAAGCCTGGAGGAGCCTCATAACAAAAAATTCCGCTTTACCCTGACGACCAACGGCGTGCTTTTAAATGATGAAATTATGGAATTTCTGAATAAAGAGATGAGCAATGTCGTTTTGAGTATCGACGGTCGGAAAGAGGTACATGACAGAATGCGTCCGTTTAGGGGCGGACAGGGCAGCTATGATCTGATTGTACCGAAGTTCCAGAAGCTGGCAGAGAGCCGTCACCAGACCAATTATTATGTACGCGGTACCTTTACCCATAATAATCTGGATTTTTCCGAGGATGTCAAGCATCTGGCAGACCTTGGTTTTGAACAGATCTCGGTAGAGCCGGTTGTGACAGATCCCAAAGAGCCCTATGCGCTGCGTCCGGAAGATGTTCCGCAGCTGCTTGAGGAATATGACAAGCTGGCAGTCGAGCTGTTAAAGCGTCAGAAAGAGGGCAGAGGCGTCAACTTCTTCCACTTTATGATCGATTTAAGCGGCGGTCCGTGTGTGGCAAAGCGCCTTTCCGGCTGCGGTTCGGGTACAGAGTATCTGGCGGTAACACCCTGGGGCGATTTTTATCCCTGCCATCAGTTCGTCGGCAACGAGAAGTTCCTGATGGGCAACGTGGACGAAGGCATTGTGCGTCCTGACATCGTGGACGAGTTCAAATGCTGTAATGTTTACGCCAAAGAAAAGTGCAGAAGCTGTTTTGCAAAATTTTACTGCAGCGGTGGCTGTGCTGCCAATTCCTATAATTGTCACGGAAAGATCGACGACGTCTACGAGCTTGGCTGTGAGCTTCAGAAAAAGCGCGTGGAATGCGCGATTATGATAAAAGCGGCACTGGCCGACGAAGAAGAATAAGGAGTACGCAAAATGAGCAAGAAGAAAGGCATCATTACACTTGTCTGTGTGATCGCGTTTCTGCTGGCAGGTACCTGGACTGCGGTATTCGGACTGGATAGCGCAAAGACAGGCTCCGCTGCAAACATTAAGCAGGGACTTGATCTGGCAGGCGGTGTAAGCATCACCTATCAGGTGGTGGGAGACGAAGCACCCGGCTCGGAGGATATGGCAGATACCATATATAAGCTCCAGCAGCGTGTAGACAATTATTCCACAGAGGCGCAGGTATATCAGGAGGGCTCCGACCGGATCAACATTGAAATTCCCGGAGTAACTGACGCAAATGCGATTCTGGAAGAACTGGGTAAGCCCGGTTCCTTAACCTTCCTGGACAAGGACGGTAAGGAAGTATTAAGCGGTACGGATGTAGCAGATGCACAGGCAGCCTATCAGACCAATAGCATGAATAATCAGGAGCCGGTTGTATCTTTGACTATGACTGCAGATGGAACCAAAAAGTTCGCGGATGCGACAAAGGCAGCATATCCGAACCATGATGTTATTTACATCGTTTATGACAATCAGGTGATCAGCGCACCGTCTGTACAGGCAGAAATCACAGACGGTAAGGCAGTCATCAACGGCATGAGTTCCTTTGAAGAGGCGGAAAACCTCGCTTCTACCATCCGTATCGGCGGTTTGAAGCTGGAGCTGGAGGAGCTGCGTTCCAACGTAGTAGGCGCACAGCTCGGATCTGCAGCGGTCCGTACGAGCCTGATTGCCGGTGCAATTGGTCTTGCGATTGTTATTGTTTTCATGATCGCTGTTTACTGGATTCCCGGTGTTGCAAGCTCCATCGCACTGTGCATTTACACGGTGTTGGTTGTTCTGCTGCTGAATGGCTTTGATGTTACCCTGACCCTGTCCGGTATCGCAGGTATCATCCTGTCGATCGGTATGGCGGTCGATGCAAACGTCATTATTTTTGCCAGAATCCGGGAAGAAATCGCAACTGGCAAAACTGTAAAATCTGCGATTCAGATCGGTTTTAAGAAAGCACTGTCCGCGATTATCGACGGCAACGTAACGACGCTGATCGCAGCTGTTGTACTGTACTTTATGGGTACCGGTACCGTCAAGGGCTTTGCCCAGACCCTGGCGCTCGGTATCGTCGTTTCCCTGTTCACTGCGCTGGTTGTAACCAAGCTGATCCTGAACGCATTTTATGCGATGGGTATCCGCAATGAGAAATTCTATGGCCGTGCAAAAGAGACAAAGGTAATCGATTTCCTGGGCAAAAAGAAGATTTTCTTCATCCTGTCTGCAGTTGTCATCATTGCGGGCTTTGTGACGATGGGCGTGCATAAGGGCAATGGCGGCGATGCGTTAAACTACAGCCTGGAGTTCAAGGGCGGTACTTCTACCAGTGTAGAGTTTAACGAAGATATGAGCATCGAAGAGCTGGATGAAAAGGTCGTTCCGATCATCGAGGAAATCAGCAAGGATGCAAACGTACAGACCCAGAAGGTGCAGGGCTCCAATCAGGTTATCTTCAAGTCTGCAACGCTGGATGTTTCCCAGAGAGAAGAATTAAATTCCAGACTGGAAGAGGAATTTGGTGTAGATCCGGAAAAGATCACAGCAGAAACCATCAGCTCTACCATCAGCTCTGAAATGCGTACCGGCGCAGTATCTGCGGTTGTGGTATCTACCGTGTTGATGCTTCTGTATGTATGGTTCCGCTTCAAGGATGTCAGATTCGGTGCCAGCAGCGTAGCAGCACTGGTACACGACGTACTGGTTGTACTTGCGTTCTATGCGGCGGCAAGAGTTTCTGTCGGCAATACTTTCATTGCATGCATGCTGACGATTGTCGGTTATTCGATCAATGCGACCATCGTTATCTTCGACCGTATCCGTGAGAACATGACCTCTTATAAGACAAAGGAAGAGCTTGCGGCGATTGTAAACCGCAGTATTTCCCAGACACTGTCCAGAAGTATTTTCACATCCCTGACGACCTTTATTATGGTTGCAGTGCTGTACATCCTGGGCGTGTCCAGTATCAAAGAGTTTGCACTGCCCCTGATGGTCGGCATTGCATGCGGTACTTATTCCTCCATCTGCCTGGCGAGCGCGTTCTGGTATCTGCTGCGCACCAGAGTAGGCGGAAAGAAAGCAGAGAAGAATAAAAAGGCAGCAAAATAATGGCAAAATGGTACGTTGCCGCAAAAAAGGCGGATTTTAATGGCATCGGGCAGAGATTTTCCATCAGCCCGGTGCTGGCCCGCGTCATACGAAACCGGGACATCGAAGGAGATGAAGCAATTGAAAAATATCTCCACGGCACGATCCGGGATCTGTATGATCCGGCATTTTTAAAAGGAAGCCGTGAGGCGGTGCTGCTGCTGAAGGATAAAATCAAAGGACAGATGCCGATTCGCGTCATCGGAGATTATGATGCGGACGGCATCTGTTCTTCTTATATCTTGAAGCGCGGTCTGGAAGCCTGCGGCGCGGTGGTGGATACGATGATTCCACACCGCATGAAGGATGGTTATGGTTTAAACGAACATCTGGTAGACGAAGCTTACGCAGATGGGATCGATACGATTCTGACCTGCGATAACGGCATTGCAGCGTATGCACAGATCGAGCAGGCAAAAAAATACGGAATGACTGTGATTGTTACGGATCACCATGAAATTCCATATGAGGAAGACCCCCTTGCAGAGCCGGATCCGGAAACAGGAGAGACGTCCAGACGGCGGTATAAAATTCCGCCTGCGGATGTGGTCATCGACCCGAAGCAGCCTGGAGACACTTATCCGTTCCAGGAGATCTGTGGTGCGGTCGTTGCATTTAAGCTGATGCAGCTTTTATTTGCAGAGTTCGGGTTTGACGGGATTTCAACAGATTTAACATCCGGAAAAAGAAGCCTGTTGGATGAACTGCTGGAATTTGCAGCGTTTGCAACGATTTGTGACGTTATGCCGTTGCGGGAGGAAAACCGAATTTTGGTGCGGCACGGGCTGGAGCTGATGAAACAGACGCAGAATGTCGGATTGCATGCGCTGATGGAGGTTAACCAGATTTTACCCTGGCAGGATGGAAAGCTGGGGGCATTTCATATCGGCTTTGTGCTCGGTCCGTGCCTGAACGCCTCCGGGCGTCTGGACAGCGCGCAGCGCGCGATGGAGCTTTTGGACAGCAAAACAAGAGAAGCTGCGGTAGCGCAGGCAGCATTTTTGAAGCAGTTAAACGACAGCCGGAAAGAAATGACGGAGGAATATGTCAAAATAGCGGTAGAGATGATCGAATCCGGCCCCTTAAAGGACGACCGTGTTCTGGTTGTTTTCCTGCCGGACTGCCATGAGAGCATCGCCGGTATCATCGCAGGAAGAATCCGGGAACGCTATTATCGCCCGACCTTTGTGCTGACCCGAGGCGAAGAGGGCGTAAAAGGCAGCGCGCGTTCGATTGAAGGTTATCATATTTATGAAGAAATGACGAAATGCAGCAGCTTTTTCACCAAATATGGCGGGCATAAGATGGCGGCGGGGCTTTCCATGCGGGAAGAGGATGTGGAGCCGTTCCGTCAGAAAATCAATGAAATCTGTACGCTGACGGAGGATGATCTGCAGGAAAAAATTCATATCGATGTTCCAATGCCGGTATCTTATGTATCGTTTAGGCTGGTGGAGGAGCTGGAATTGCTGGAGCCCTTTGGAACCGGCAATCCGAAGCCGGTATTTGCACAAAAAAATCTGAAGTTTGTTTCGGCTCGTGCACTCGGCAAAGCAGGAAATGTGCTTCGTTTTACGGTGGAGGACAGCGAGCAAAAACGCTGGGAGATGATGTATTTTGGCGGAAAGGACAATTTCGAAGCCTATGCGGCGGAAAAATACGGACAGACTGCGCTGGACGGACTGTACAGCGGAAAAGGCAGTCCTCTGTATTTTGACGTCGTGTATTATCCGGGCGTCAATACCTGGCAGGGAAATACGAAGCTGCAGCTTGTGATGCAGCAGTACCGGTAACAGAGCCGCGCGATGGTGGCGAAAAGCTGATATTTTTTGACAGCGCGAAATGGATTTTAGACGCAGTTTATAACTTTTAAGAAGCTTTTTAGAAACTGTACACAAAATGCTCACAATTTTCGGGTATCATAGATTTCAGATAGTAGAACAACTCACTATCTCCCCCCTCATAAGAAAGTGAAAGCTCTGCATGAAAAATGCAGAGCTTTTCACTTTCTTTTTTTTATGCTACACTGAAACAGGAGCCTAGTGTGAAAAATAAGCGTGATCGCTTATTTTTCACACAGCTATTTGTGCCGCAGGCGTCACAAAGTAGCTATTATCGCAGAACAGAACTGGAAGTTCTGCTCGCGATTCCTTCGGCGCAAAGCGCCTGCGGAATGGAGATTTTTATGACATATGGGATATTTGTATGGAAGGCGGGAGAAAAATCAGAAAGCAGGGAGAGGCAAGATGCGCTCTGAATGGATAAAAAAGGCGGCTACAGCATTGCTGGCAGCCCTTTTATTGGAACTGATACCGTGTCAGTTCTCGTTCTGGACGACGGTGACAAAAAAAACAGAGGATCTGACTGCGCGGGCGGAAATTCTCGCGGGTTATACGGCGATCGAGGAGCTGGATCAGGACGTGGCGAGCGGCGCTGCGGCAACGTCAGGCGATCAGACAACGGAAGGCGGCAGTGCACTGTACCTGCTTGACGGCAGCTATCTGGATGACGCGGGCTATCTGCACGTCCCGGACGGCAGCCTGACGCTGCGGCTAAAAAATTATAAAGGCTCGCTGCAACGGATTTTTTTGAATCTGGATTTTTTGTACAATCAGCCTGTTCTGGCAGAGGTATTTGCACGGGACGAGGGAAACAGCTATCCTTATAGTCTGGGCGACGGGCGAATTTTGCTGCAGTCGGTTCCGGAAAATCGGTATTTAAAGGTGTATCCGTATGGACAGGTGTCGGATTTCTATATCCGCATCCAGACGGCGGACGCCTCTGGAAATGCTGCCGCAGGAAGCTATGGCGAGCTGGTTGTAAAATATCATGGTTTGTCTGCAAATGGAACGATTCCATTCCACTTTCGGGCGGGACGCTTTGTGGTTTTGTGGGCGGCTGTGTTTGGAATGCTTTTGCTGAAAAAAGACAGCAGGCTGCATCAGATCAGCTTTGACGCGCAGGACACACGCGGTCGGCAAAAGCGGTTGGTAGTCGTATTGGGGTTTACTGCAATATTGCTGGCAGGGGCATTTTTCTTCGTCCGCATCAATCCGGCATGTCGACAGAACTTGGCAGTGCATCACGCACAGTACCAGGAGCTGGCGGAAGCACTTTCGGAGGGGAAGGTCAGTGTCGGGGATGCAGAAGAAGCGCTTTTAGCAATGAAAAATCCCTATGATACCATCGCACTGCAGGCGGCGGGAATCGGCTATCGGGCGGACTATGCCTATTACAATGGGAAATATTATGTGTATTTCGGTATTGTCCCAGTGCTGCTATTGTATTTGCCCTATTATCTGCTGACGGGGGGCGCGCTGCAAAACTATGTGGCGGTATTTGTCTTTTTTGCAGGATTTATCATTGCGGCGGCTGGATTTGTCTATGAACTGATGAAACGGTATTTTAAGGAGCAGCCCTTTTATCTGTGGGCGGTAGGAACCGGGATGCTCGTCGGAAGCTATTCGATGTTTTATCTGTTAATTCGACCGGATCTTTACCATGTGCCGATTGCCGCGTCTACGATGTTTGCAACGGGGGGACTCTGGCTGTATCTGGCAGGGCTGAACCGTCCGAAAAAAGCGGTGGGGCTGTATGCGTTTGGCTCTTTCTGTATGGCTCTCACGGCAGGATGCCGACCCCAGTTTATCCTGTTTGCAGCACTGGCGGTTGTTTTGTTCTGGGAGAGGGTCTTTGTAAAAAGAGAGCTGTTTTCAAAGAAGGGCTGGAGACAGACAGCTGCGCTTGTTGTGCCCTATGTACTGATTGCGGCCGGACTGATGGCGTATAATGCGCTGCGGTTTGGCTCCCCCTTTGATTTTGGTGCGTCCTATAGCATGACGAGCAACGATATGACACACCGCGGCACGAATTTGGAGCGGATTTTGTATGGAATCTGGTATTTCCTGTTCGAGCCGATGCAGCTGGAAGGAAAGTTTCCGTATTTGCAGAGCGCGTCGATTGCGACGGATTATCTCGGAAAACTGGTAACGGAAAGCTGGTTTGGCGGGATTTTCGCCTGCAGTATGCTGACCTGGGGTATTTTTTTGCTCGGCAGACTCAAAAAAAACGGTGTACTTTCCAAAGAACTGACGTGGTTTTGCTGCGTTTCCCTTGCAGCAGCGCTTGTGATTGGCTGTGTGGATGCAAACGGCGCGGGAATTTTGATCCGCTATGGCTGCGACGTGTCCTTTGGCATCTTTTTGGCGGCGGTTGTGGCAGTGCTTGGGGCAGCGAAAGCGGCGCGGCAGAAAAAGGTCTATGGCCTGTATGTCGCCTGGCTGAAGACAGCGATTTTCTTTCAGGCAGCGGTGCTGTTTCTGATTTTGATCAATAAGGACGGCAGCATCAACCTGCAGACCGGAAACCCGGCGTTATACGAAACGATCCGGGCAGCATTGCGATTTTAAAACCTGAATTTTTCTGTATTTGAAAGGAATAAATGAAAGAAGAAAACAATGACTCAGAGAAAAGCTTTTCTTACGAAGGAACAGAGCCTGCTGCTGCGCGGAATTGCCATTTTCCTGGTTCTGATTAGCCATTATGCAGTGTGGATTGGGGAGATATTTCACAGCGATCTGCTGGAATATGGGCTGGGCAGGTTCGGTGTTTACGGTGTGGATTTATTTTTTGTGGTGTCCGGCTACGGGCTGGTCAAAAGTGTTGGAAAAAAGAGAATCAACGGAACATTTTTGTGGAAACGTTTTAAAACTGTCTATTTACCGTATCTTCTGATTGTGGGACTGATTACGGTCTATGACGGTGGAATTTCGGGAATGACAGGATGGGTTTCGTTCCTAACCGGGGCAGAGTATTGGTATATCCGAAATATTCTGGTCTTTTATCTGGCGTTTTACGTTGTTTACCGGCTTTCTGACAGATCGTGGGTGCGGATGCTTTTGATGGCGGTCTGCCTGACGGCGTATTCCGGACTGCTGATCTGGCAGGGACGCGCGCTGTTCTGGTACATTTCCAATGTTACATTTTTGTTTGGAATGCTGCTTGCGCAGTACGAAAGGCAGCTGTTAAAGGCGGCGGGGTTTTTGTATCCGTTACAGCTTCTGGCACTGGCGGTCGGAATGTATTTTGTCATCAAAACGGGGCTGGCAGGCTATACCGTGATTCCTCCGCTGGAAGAAAAAATCTACGGCGGTCTGCTTGCGGGGCTGATCTGGACGTATCTGATGGTGCAGGGCTGCGCATTTTTACAAGAGAAAATCCGGTGGTTGGAAGCAGTGGGCAGCTTTTCGCTGGAGCTGTATCTGTGCCATATGTTTGTGTTTTACCGCGTTGTCAATGACTGGCTGCCGCAGCAGGAAAATGTTGTGCAGATCGTGGCTGCCGCCACAATTGCAGTTGCGCTTGCCTGGGTAATCCATATGCTGTTTGATCTGTTATGGAAAGCGGCGGCCGCACTGAGTGGGAGATGAGTGTGGAAGGAATTATGCTTACTTATCATAAAACAACAGAAGAAGAAAAATATGGGATTACGGAGTGGAAATATCCTGGAGAATATGCAGTGTATGATTCTACACCGTATGAGGAACAGAAAAAAAGAGGCTTTGGGTTTGCCAATCCTGCGAACCATTTTTACTCTTTTTATGATGAAACGGCGCTGGTCGGTTTTATCAATTTATACGAAGAGGAAACAGAAATCTTTTTCGGAATCGGCGTAAATCCTGACTGCTGCGGCGAAGGCTACGGGCAGCAGATGACGAAAACTGCCTGTGAAATATCGAAAGAACTGTTTGGAAAAAAGCCACTGTATCTGGAGGTCCGGACATGGAATAAAAGAGCGGTCAGCTGCTATCAAAAGGCGGGCTTTGTGATCAAAGGTGAGCCGATCCGTCAGACGACGTCAGCCGGGGAAGGTGTATTTTATCATATGGTGCAGGAAAATAAATGAGTTGTCAGATTTATGGTATGACAACAATAGAATGCACGCTTTGCGAGCATTCTATTGTCATGAATAAAAGAGCTTTTGGTTTTCCATTGTATTTGGTATGATGGATATACAATGCAGAAGACATAAAAACCACCAGTCCTACACGCAGGGCGGAAATGAGAGGGAGCATGAAAAAAAGAAATGAAAAAACGGCAAAAATTCTGGCTGTAGTTCTGGCGGCAGCGCTTGGGGTATGCGTGCCGGAGATGACGTTGCAGGCGGCAGAGACACTGACATCCGTACAGATTCAGATGCCGGGCTTTGTGGTGGAGCAGTTCAGTGCACCGAGGCTGATGAATGTGACAAAAAATGCTGTTGTCCGGACGCTGCCGGACAATAACGCGGCAAAGCTTACGTCCGTGACGGCAGGAAATACCGTTTGGGGCTGGGGCCAGACCAACACCGGTTGGTATTTTGTACAGGTTGGCAGCCAGATTGGCTATGTCCGCTATGAAGCGGCAACGTATGCGACGCAGGATCAGATCGCTGCGATACAGGCTCAGGCGGCCCAGCAGGCGCAGATCGCGGCAGCAGCCGCAAATCAGCCGTCAGTGGTGGCAGGAATTGTCTTCATCGGGGATTCCCGGATGGTGACGCTCAAGGATGCGGTAGAGCGCAACTTGGGCAGCTGCGCGGCAGCAGTCGTTGCCAAAAACGGAAGCCGGCACGAATGGCTGCACGACACTGGGATCCCGCAGGCGGACAAGATCATCGGCAAAGGCAGCAGAGTTATCATCAACATGGGTGTCAACGATCTTTCCGATGCGGATAAATATGCAAAGGATGTCAATTACTGGGCGGCAGTCTGGAGTGCAAGGGGCGCGCAGATTTATTATGCGTCTGTCAATCCGGTCTGGGCAAACAGTTATGGGATGACGGAAGAACGCGTAAAATTGTTCAACGACCGCTTAAAAGGACAGCTGATTCCGCAGATTATCTGGCTGGACAGCCACGATTACCTGATGGGCGTCGGCGTCCATGCATCGGACGGAGTACATTATAAGGATGACACCAATCTTGTGCTGTATCAGTATTACCTGAGCATGATCGGCGCGATTTAAACAGTTATTTATAAAAAGGCGTGTGGAAACGATTGTTTAGTTTCACATGCCTTTTTTGTAAAACTGCCATCTAATCGAAAATTATAGAGAAAAACACCTGTCAAAGAATCTTTGCGCAACTATATCTCCAATGTAAGGCAACGATTGCTTTACATTGAATATTCGGAAAGAAAAACAATTAACGCAAGAGGTGTTTGGCAGATTATTTCATGTCACTCGACAAACTGTTTCAAATTGGGAAAACGGAAAAAGTTATCCTGATTTGCAAATCCTTGTAAGCATGAGTAATCAATTTAGCTCGTACCCAGTGCTCTTTAAGATAAAGTGGAAATAGTGCAATTTTCACATGATATTATACAAGAATTACATAGAAATATATCGTATTATTGATATGATATTCTTG
>ENA-OUQL01000413-OUQL01000413.1-human-gut-metagenome-genome-assembly--contig:-NODE-413-length-18698-cov-6.25211_pt1 | contig 18698 bp, 15 predicted proteins | sample MGYA00237945_ERZ548829 | MGnify/ENA primary metagenome ERZ548829 (study PRJEB26490, sample SAMN05194708) | human gut metagenome | biome: terrestrial biome; feature: human-associated habitat; material... | reverse complement strand
TTCCCTTTCTAATCGAATCACTGGAATCCATACTTCTTTTTCAGCATTTCCACCTCGTCCTTTAGCGGAACGGTCCCCTCAAACACGTTCTGTGCCTCCAGCGCCCTGTACTTGGAATTTCCCAGCTTGTGGTACGGCAGAAGCTCTGCTTCGATCTGCTGCCACCGGTGTAAAAACTCTGCGATCTTTTCCACCTGATCATCGTTCATACCCGGAATGTAGGGATAACGGACGAAGATGTTTTCGCCCCGGTCGGCAAGCCTTGTAAAGTTTTCCAGAATCCGTCCGTTCTCCACTCTGGTGCAGGCTTTGTGGACATCGGCATCCATTGCCTTGATGTCGTATAAAAACAGATCCGTATAGGGCAGCACCTGTTCAAAGGATTCCCACGGGACATTTCCGGCAGTATCCACCGCGGTGTGTATGCCTGCCGCCTGACAGCCCTTTAACAGCTCCGTCAGGGCATCCGGCTGCAGCATACATTCTCCCCCGGAAAATGTCACGCCGCCCTTTGACTGGTCGAAATATCCCTTATTTTCCAGAATCTCTTTTAAGATGCTGTCCGTATCCCGCCATTCTCCGACGCTGACCAGTGCATCCGCATAGCATTCCTCACAGCATTTGAAGCAGTGGATACATTTGCTTCTGTCGATCCAGTGTCCCGTCTCGTCAAAGACCTGCGCCCCCACCGGACAGACCTCCCGGCATGCCATACAGCCAATACAGCGGTCCGGATAGAGTAAAATTTCCTTTGCGGCATGGATGGATTCCGGATTGTGGCACCAACGGCAGTGCAGGCTGCAGCCCTTGAAAAAAACTACAGTCCGCACGCCGGGCCCGTCATGAACGCTGAAATGCTGAATATTAAAAATATTCGCTTTTATGCCCATTTTCCTGTTACACACACTTCCTTGGATACGCTCTGATAAGATACAAGCAGAGTCTTTGTCTCCTCATCCCAGGAGCTTTCCACTGCAACAGCTTCACCGTCTTCGTCAATCGCCTCGATATCTGTGGGCTGCTTGGGCAGGCGTACTCTGGTGAATGCCTTGATCTTATCTGCGGTTTTGAGTCTCAGCGTTACACCGTTTTCTGTTGTCTCGCCTTCTTCTACGCGGGCAGAGGTTCCGACAATACGGAAATCTTCGCCTTCGATTTTGGAAAAATCAAACAGCAGGGTTACATCATCCGGTGCAACATCTTTTTCATGGATAATTGTATAATCGTTTGTCATCAGATCCGCATAAACTCCTGTAAATACCTTCTTCTCGTCGCTTACGCTCTCTGCCATAACGGAAGAAATCACATAAGGTCCGCGATGGAGAGTCAGGTCGTTTCTGTAGGTCCAGGTGATGCCGGTATCTGCCAGCGTCTTCTGAACCAGGCTGCGGTACTGATCTGCCAGCTCTTTACTTAAGCAGATTCTTGCAGGAAGCTCCTTCCAGACAACGATCTTGCCGGCGCCAACTTCATGTACGCCTTCCTTGGGATCTCTCCCCAGTCCGGCCAGCTCGAACAGATGCTCTGCAGGATTTGCATAGCCTCTCTGTCCCCACCATGCGTCGATCTTATGGAACGGGTCACTGCCATCGCCGACATAGATCAGCGTGCCGCCCTCTCTGATCCAGGAAACAACGGCTGCGTTTACGTCCGGTGCATCGGGTTTCATATATTCATAGCTCAGTACGAGACACTTGTAATCCTCCAGATAGCCGGCAAAACGACGCACGTTGTCCAACTGAACCGGATGGATCGGCAGACCGTATTTTACAAGGGGCATTGCCACGCCGAAGAAGTTCGGGAATGCTGCGCTCTGAATAAAGTCGTACATCAGGGAATCCTTTTCCCCGATCTCCTTCATCAGCCTGGCAGCTGCTTCTTCATCCACGGGATTACCGGAGTTTTTGTGCATTGCAGCTCTGAAACGGTCGCCCAGTTCTTCGCCGTCCACGATACCGTCCGGGAAGGTTCTCTGGAACAGTCCGCTGTCGGACATAAATACGCCTACCCCGTCTGTACCTCCCTCAAAGAGGATATCGCTCTGCTCCATGTCACCGAAAAGCTGGAACATGCCGGACAGCAGCGTGGAATAGCTCTGAGGGATCGGCTTGGACTGGTCGGTCTCGAAGCTTGTTTCAATCTTTTCTGCAATTCTGGGCTGGAATCTTGGGTAGCGTCCGTCAAATACGCGGTGAGGCCACGGGCAGATCTCATAATGCCAGATATGCGGATGCAGCAGGGATGCCACTGCGGTTCTTCTGTAGTTGTATTCGTAATTCTCCCAGGTATAGGAGGGAAGGTCTTCGATGGGGTCATTTAAAAACCACATCCGGCGGCCGGTGCCCTTTACCAGCTCCTGCATCACACCATACTCCAGATATGCCGTTTCAAAGGTACGCTCTTTGTATACACCCTCGTAAACGTTCGCTTCACGGCTCGTACCGGTCCAGATCTGCGCGATGTAGCCATCTACCGTCGGAATACTGATCAGCTCAGCCTCCGGGCTCATGATCTTCCACTGAGTGTAGTTTAACAGACTGTGCGTTGGAACATAGAAGCGCAGATCCTTCTGATATTTCACCTTTGCGTATTCCTTCAGCGCCGCACTCACGCGGTCGATGGTTCTCTTATATAAATAAGCCTTCAATCTTGCACACTTATACTGTGCATCCAGACTTTCATGCTGAGGCTTCCAGGGTTCTTTGTAATAAATTTCATATTCTCTCTTGAACGCTTCTGAGTAACCGCTCTTATCCCAGAACTCCGGCTCTTCCACATGGATTGCTTCCACGCCGGCATCTACGGCAACCTTCAGACGATCTGTCAGATATTCCGAAAAGGAAACCGTCGGAACCATATAGGGTACCGTCGGGTTATGGATCACGTCTTTGCCGTTTCTGTCCACCTGACCTTCATCCCAGTGCTTTCTGCCATCCCACTTGCCGTCCAGATATTCCTGATATTCGCCCCATGCGATACCGGTCATCAGATGGATGACATAGCCCTTTTCTCTGTACTGACGGATTCTCTCCGGCATTGTCGGATCGATTCCGTACACCATGATAAAGTCACAGCCAAGGTCTACCGAAGGCCGGATCTCCCCGCTTGCCTGATAGCCTGTCAATTCCTCTTTTTTCGATCTGATATAAGCCATTTATATACCCTCCCATTTATCCGGTCCCCACCCGGAATGTGATTCTGTATGATCTGTATGAATAAAAAGAATGTGCCTTGGCACATTCTCGCGCCGAGGCGCGGTTGCTTCAGCAACCATCTACCCTTGCGCCGAGTGCGCATCCTCGCGGAGCGTTTTTATCGTATGGAAACGAAGTTTCCTATACGATGAAAAAAAAGGGCGGGAAGCTTCCCTTAATCCAATGAAATCCTTCCTTGCATTAAGTTCCGTTTCCCGCCCTGATCCCTTATTCCTCAGAGAACGTTACCTGTTATACTCTGTATTTTATATTGTAATCTGTCTCCATTGATAAGTTAAATTCTGTCTTAGTAAGCGAAGTCATCTCTGGTCTTAGACTGTTCGGTCATGTAGTCCAGGAATTTCTCCATCTCACCGCCATTGTTTGTTTTTAAGTATTCCTGATAGTCAAGAATGATCTGTCTTGCTTCTTCTTCGGTATCAGCGAAGAATGCACGCTCAGTGTATTCTTTTTCTTTTACATCATCGAATGCCCATTCGGAGAAGTCGGAGTAGTTCTCATAATCAGCAGCCGCAGCTTCGATAGAGTAGCCTTTTTCCTTCTCTACAGGATGCACCTTCTTGTAAGCAGTGATGTACTCGTTCTCAGCATCTGCTTCGAAAGGAGCGGACTCGCCAAACCACTTGGCGTTCTTCTTTGCAACATAGCTTCTGCCTGCCATGTAGCCGATACCTCTCTGACGCAGTTCCTTGGTAACAGACTCAGAATCGGCTGCATAACGCTCGGCCAGTTCAGCAGTCATACGAGGCTGGCCATCTGCATTCATCTCGTAGGTATCGCCTTCGAAGCCGTAGCAGATCAGCTTTGTGCCTTCTTTGCTGTTTACATAGTCCAGCCATGTCATAGCAGCATCGATGTTGGAGCAGGTGGTAGGGAAGATGATGGCAGGAGATCCGCTTCTGCCGTCTGCTTCCAGCTGAACCTGTGCAGAACCGTCAGAGTAGTTCAGAGGTCCAACCCATGTGTAACGCATTTCAGGATTGCTGTCATACAGACCGCTCTGCTTGGTTGCGTCGATGGTTACACCATACTGTGCGCAGGTAAACAATGCAGTACCGTTGCCGACTTTTTCTTTTGCAGCATCATCCGTTGTTGTGAAGCACTCTTTGTCCAGCAGTCCGTCATGAACCATCTTCCAAACAATCAGATTCTTCTTTACATAATTTTCGCTTAACTTATCATAAGTTACGTTGCCGTCAGCATCCAGTGAGTAGTTAGTCAGCTTCTTCGCATTGTAGCTCTGTAAGTAGTTATCATAGGACCAGCCGTTATGGAAGGTGGTAGCAACGATACAATCATTGCCGTTTACATCCTTAAATCCATAGTCCTTTGCCTTCTGCATGAAGTCCAGCAGCTCTTCCGTGGTCTTGATGGAGGTAGGATCGATGCCCAGAGCTTCCGGAACGTCGCCACGAACGAATACACCGTAGTTCCACTGTGCGATATCTTCATCATCACCTGCAACCTCGGTAGGCAGAACGTATCTTGCACCGTTGAAGGAAGGATCGTCGATATCTTTTTCCAGATATTTCTGGCTGATAACGCCTACATCCCATGCATCAGAGATATTAGGATAGTTGGGAAGCATGTCTTTGATATCGATCAGACGACCTTCTGCGCCAGCCTTTTTGATGATCCCAGTCGAACCGGAGCTGCCGCCCCAGTAAGGTGCATTGATCATATCGGGCATATCGCCGGAAGCGAACATCATGTTCAGCTTCTCATCTTCACTCATCATGATTCCTTCAAATTCTACGGTAACGCCGATCTTGTCACGAATTGCAGCTGCAACCTCGTTGTTATACTGATCGTCAGCAGTGTTGAAGCCGCCGTTCCAGCATACCAGCATCTTCAGCTGAACATCGTCAAACTTCTTATACTTGTTTCCGTCCTCGTCTACGTAATAGTCACCGTCTTCTTCGGTGTCAGCCGCAGCTGTGTCATCCTTTGCTGTATCCTCCGATGCAGCGGATGTTGTGGATGCAGAACCAGTGTCTGCGCTGCTTCCGCAGCCTGCCAATGCTGTAGCCGCCATTGCTGCGGTCAGCACCAGTGCTAATGCCTTTCTCTTCATACCTATGTCCTCCTTTTTTATTGACAAACGGCTGCAGGAACCCCCGTCCTGCATTGCCGTATGTTTCAAGTTGTAACAATAGAATGCACGCTCTGCAAGCATTCCATTGTCATGAATAACAGCTGTCGCCGTTTTTGTCTCAGGCGTCAGCCCTTGACGGATCCTACCATAACGCCCTTTACATAATATTTCTGTAAGAACGGATAGATCACAACGATAGGCATCGTCAGGATCATTACGAATGCCATCTGCAGAGACTGGGAGGTAAAGCTTGTTACATTACCAAGCTGTGTTTCCTGTCCTGCCTTGATCTGGCTGGAAGCAGTCGCTTCGCTTAAAATCTTCTGTAATACGGTAGCTGCCGGATACAGAGCTGCTTTACTTTGATAGTAAGCACCTGTGAACCAGTCATTCCACTTGCCGACACCGATGAACAATGTCAGAGTTGCCAGGATCGGCTTGGAAAGAGGAAGATAAATCCTGCTCAAGATGGTCCAGTCATTCGCACCATCGAGCTGTGCGGATTCTCTCAGTTCTGCCGGGATCGTTGCGAAGTTACTTCTCAGCAGGACGAAGTTGTAAAAGCTGTATAAGCCAGGGATGACATACAGCCAGAAGCTGCTGGTCAGTTTCAGGTCACGCAGCACCATGTAGTAAGGAACCATGCCGCCGCCAAAGATCGTTGTAAAGTACCAGAAGAAGTTCATGAGGCTTCTTCCCGGCAGCGTCTTGATGCTCAGTGCATATGCGGCAAGTGCGGTAACAATCAGACCTAATACAATTGATAACAATGTTGCCGAAACAGAGATCAGCAGGGAGGTTCCGATGGTCGGATCCTCAAATGCCATCTGGTAGTTCTCCAGTGTGAAGGCTCTCGGCCAGATCCACACGCCGCCTCGCATGAAGTCACGTCCTGTATTAAAGGAAGCAATCAACACGTACCAGAACGGATAGAATGTTGCAAGTCCTAACAAAGTCAGGAAAGTATAGTTAAAAACCTTAAATATTTTGCGGCTTCTTGACTCTTTGATTTTCATGTGTTTCCCCTCCTCCTTTTACCATAAGCCTACTTCGGTGTATTTCTGGGTCAGGTAGTTCGTAACTGCCACCATAATCAGGGAGAACACGGATTTAAACAAACCTATCGCCGTTGCATATTCAAACTTACCATATCGGATACCGGTTTGAATGATGTATGTATCAAGTATCTGAGAAATCTGGTTGTTAGCCGGCTGCTGTAACAGAAGAATCTGGTCGTAACCTGCGTTTAACATACCGCCGACTGCCATGATGAACATGATACCAATCGTAACGGAAATTTCAGGGATTGTGATGTGCCAGGTACATTTCCAACGTCCCGCGCCATCGATTGCCGCCGCTTCGTATAATCCCTGGTCAACACCGGTAATCGCTGCCAGATATACAATGGAGCCCCAGCCTACGTTCTTCCAGAGGTCTGAGAAAATAACCAGCGGAAGGAATGCATTTTTCTCACCCATTACGAAGATCGCTTCTTTTCCCATCATCTGACGGATGTCATTGAAGATACCGCCGTAGGGTGTGAAGATCGTCGTCATCAGCTGTACTACTACGACCCAGGATACGAAGTTGGGCAGGTAACTCAGGGTCTGAACGGTTTTTTTGAATCGTTCTGCTTTTACTTCATTTAACAGAAGCGCCAGGATGATCGGTGCCGGGAAGCAGACGACCAGCTTCAGGCTGGTGATTACCAGAGTGTTCTTAATGGTCATCCAGAACTCCGGTGATGTAACGAACTTCCTGAAATGCTTGAGTCCAGCCCATTCGCTTCCGAAGATTCCGAGGTCAAACCGATAGTTCTTAAAAGCAAGAACAATGCCTGCCATCGGCGCATAGCAGAATACAAGCAGCCAGACGATGCAGGGAAGGAGGAACAAATAGAGCATCCAGTGCCGTTTTATTTGTATCCTTAGTTGTTTTTTGTTTTTCTGTTTCTGCTCTGCGCCGATGGCAGGCTTTGCAATTGCTTTTGCCATGTTTTCCTCTCCTTTTTATACCGTAAGGTGGATCACTCCCCGATCGCAGCTCTGTCCTTTCCCCATCACACAGAGCGCGCTCCCTTGCAAGACCATCCGTTCAATACAAACATGACAAATAGTACTCAGTCGTCTCATTCGCATCTCAGGTTTGCTTATTTTGTCTTGCCCCTTGTGAATACTATGTTACCACTTTTTGTTCACTTTGCAAGCCTTTTTTAATAAATTATGTCCATTTTGTGAATTATGAATAACTTTGCTACGTGAATTATGTCGATATCGACATAGCAAATATAGCAAAACATAATTTGACTTTCTAATCAAATCATGGTATAGTTTTTATAGGTAGTGCGGTAAAGAGTATTGTTTTTGTTAGAATTATCATTTTTCTATAGTATTTTACAGACTATTAAGAAAATATTTCAGGATATTTTTTATTATTATCAGATTTTTTCGCATACCGCAGTATAGCATACATAGCAAAGTAAAATAGAAGTTATATAGAAGTTATATAGAAGGATTACTTCGGAAATGAGGATTTTATATGGAAAAGACAAATCAACCCCTTTATCAGCAGCTCATGGAGGATGTTCGTTCCCAGATCGAAAACAGCCTGCTGCTTCCGGGCGATAAGCTGCCGACAGAGCGGGAATTCATGCAAAAATACAATGTCAGCCGGATTACGGTTTCCAAGGCCCTGAACGAATTAAAGGCAGAGGGTCTGATTACCCGCTTTCCAAATAAAGGCTCTTTTGTCGCCAGAAGTGCTTCTCCCCTTGCTGCTGCGGCTCAGATCCCGCTGGAAGCTCCCAGTGTCCTGCTGCCGGCTTCTGCCTCCGCGCAGCTTCCTGCTGTCCCGGAAGGCAGTACCTCTGATACTGCTTTTACCGAGATTGCCTGCATCCTGCCGTCCATCTCCGATCAGTTTTCGTTATCCATGGTAAATGGCATACTTTCTGCATTTCCCATGGATTCCTATATCTGTCACCTTTTCCAGAGCTTCAATCCTTCTCTGGAAAACCGGCTGCTGCAAAAATGTATCGACACCGGCATCAGCGGAATCGTTCTGTTCCCTCAGGATCAGCCATTTTTCAGCGAGCAGCTGCTTTATCTGCTGCTGCAGAAATATCCCCTGGTCCTCATCGACCGAAATCTTCCGCGTCTGGATACCAGCTATGTCATTGGGGACAATAAAACCGGCGGTGCACTCTGTCTGCGTCATCTCCACACCCTCGGACATCAGCGCTTCTGCTTCGTCTCTTCTGCCCGGCGGAATACCTTCACGGTTCGCTCCCGTATCGACGGCATTTTGCAAGAAGCGGAGGCACGCAATATTCCGGAATCCTCCATTACGATCTGGGATTTCTTCAACAAGCATCAGCCCTACGTTCACTATCAGAAGCAAATGATGAAGCTGATCCGGGAGGAGCGCATCACTGCCTTTATTGCAGCAGAATCCACTACCTGCGCCTATCTCTACAGCCTGTTTGCCACAATGAACCTCCGGGTTCCTGAGGATATCTCCCTGATGTCCTTTGATAAACCGCTGGTAGAATCCCAGCGTCCCGATTTCTTTACCCACATCAGTCAGTCCGAATATCTGATGGGAAAAGAAGCCGGCACGATTCTGAAACATCAGATCGAAACCCGTGATCCGCAGGTGACACACCGTGTGATGTCGCCTCTTCTGGAGGTTCGCAAATCCACACGGGCGATTGTGCTGTAGCTTTTCCGCCTTTGTTGACACATCAACAAATATATGTTATGCTTTCCAGGCCGACTTGGGAAATCGATCGGCCACGCAGCCCAATGGGCCTGCGGAATGGAGGTAACGAATCACATGAATCAGATACAGATTATTACAGACGCGGGATCGGATATCGTCGATTGCTCCCGCACAGACCTGACCGTCCTTCCGATGACCATCCGTTTTGGCGATGAAGAATATTTGGACGGCGTCAACTTAACCCACAGACAGTTTTATGAAAAGATGATCGAAACACAGGTGCTGCCGACCACCAGCCAGCCTTCCCCCTATGCCTTCGAGGCTGCAATCAGAAAAATCCATGAACAGGGCGACATTGCACTGATCATCACGATCTCCTCCAAGCTCTCCGGAACCTGGCAGAGTGCCAACATCGCCGCAGCCGAAACCGGCGGAAAGGTTTATATCGTAGACAGCTTAAACGTTGCCGTCGGGGAAAAGGCCATCGTGGAATATGCATTGCGCATGAAGGATGCCGGCACAGATATCCACACTATCGTAGAGACCCTGAACCATGAAAAAGAAAATCTGCGAGTGATCGCTCTTTTGGATACCCTGGAATATCTGCAAAAAGGCGGCAGAATTTCCAAAACCGTTGCCATCGCCGGAAGCCTGCTTTCCATCAAGCCGGTGGTCTCCGTTGTGGATGGTGAGGTTGCACTGCTGGGTAAGGCACGGGGCTCCCGCCAGGGCAACAACTTCCTGATCCAGCAGATTCAGAAGGACGGCATTGATTTTTCCCGGCCGTTTTTCCTGGGCTACACCGGGTTAAGCGACGCGCTGCTGCAGAAATACATTTCCGACAGCGCAGAGATCTGGAAAGAGCATGTCGATCATCTGCCCATCGGAACCATTGGAGGCGCCATCGGAACCCATGTCGGTCCCGGAGCCATCGCAGTGGCGTTTTTTACAGAAAAATAATCTTTGAACTTAAGGGGGATCCTCCTCTAAAAAAGCAAAAGCACCTCAACCTTTCTTAGATCGGTTGAGGTGCTTTCTTTCTGACAACAGGATCGGTTCAATCCTCCTCGATATGCTCCAGTCCCTGATTGATGATCGTGCGGACATGTCCGTCCGCCAGGGAATAAAAGATGGATTTGCCTTCTCTTCTGCTTTTAACCAGTTTATTCTGTTTTAAAATGCGCAACTGATGGGAAATCGCCGACTGCGTCATCTGCAGGGCTGCTGCAAGGTCGCAGACACAGACCTCCGCTTCAAACAAAACAAACAGAATCCGGATACGGGTAGAATCTCCAAATACCTTATAAAGCTCCGCCAGATCATAAAGCTCTTCTTCTTTTGGAAGCTTTTCCTGTACGATCCTGAGCAGTTCTTCATGAACCTCCGTTTCTTCACAGTGATCCATTTCCAGTTCTTCTTTTTCCTGCATGGTTCTCTCCATTTTCTTTACAGCTTTTTCACATTCAGGGCGCGGATCGCATTGAGCACGGCGATAATCATAACGCCCACATCTGCAAAGATCGCCGCCCACATATTCGCAATGCCGAGTGCGCCGAGGATCAGGCAGACCACTTTGACACCGATTGCAAAATAAATATTTTCATAAACGATTCTCAGGCACTTTCTGGAAATTCTGATGGCCTTGGAAATCTTTAACGGATCATCATCCATCAGAACAATATCCGCCGCCTCGATCGCTGCATCCGAGCCCAGTGCTCCCATTGCGATGCCGATATCCGCACGGGAAAGCACCGGTGCATCGTTGATGCCGTCTCCCACAAAGGCAAGCTTTTCCTTTTCCCCTTTTTCATCCAGAAGCTTTTCTACCTGCGCTACCTTGTCGCCGGGCAGAAGCTCGCTGTGTACCTCATCAATACCGAGCTCTTCCGCAACCTGACGTGCTGCCTCCCGGCGGTCTCCGGTCAACATGATCGTCTTTTTCACGCCGCATTTTTTCAATGCCGCGATGGCTTCCTTTGCATGAGGCTTGATCTGATCCGAAATCAGGATATGTCCGGCATATTTGCCATTCACCGCCATGTGAACAACGGTTCCGACGCTGTGACATTCCATACAATCCACACCGAGCTTTTCCATCAGCTTGCTGTTGCCTGCAGCAACTCTCACGCCATCCACCTTTGCAGTCACACCGTTGCCGCTGATCTCTTCGACATCCGTTACACGGCTCGGATCCAGGGGCTTGCCGTATGCCTTCTTAAGGCTCTTGCTGATCGGATGGGAGGAATGGCATTCCGCCAGCGCTGCGTATTCCAACAGCTTCTCTGTATCCATAGAAGAATGATGCACACCGCTTACTTCGAACACGCCCTGCGTCATGGTTCCTGTCTTATCAAATACAACATATTTGGTTTGGGAAAGTGTTTCCAGATAGTTGGAGCCTTTTACCAGAACACCTGCGTTGCTCGCACCGCCGATTCCGGCAAAGAAGCTCAGAGGAATACTGATGACCAGCGCGCACGGGCAGCTGATTACCAGGAAGGTCAGCGCCCTCATAACCCAGTCGCCCCATTCCGGTGTCATTCCAAGAAACATCAGCCGCACAAGGGGAGGTAAAATTGCCAACGCCAGGGCGCCGTAGCAGACCGCAGGTGTATAGTATTTTGCAAATTTGGAAATAAAATTCTCGGATCTGGATTTTTTGGAGCTTGCGTTTTCTACCATATCCAGAATCTTCGATACCGTCGATTCGCCAAACTCCTTTGTCGTCCGGATTTTCAGCACGCCGGACATGTTGATACAGCCGCTGATGACTTCGTCCCCAACGCCGGCTTCCCTCGGAAGGCTCTCACCAGTCAGGGCGCTGGTGTTTAAGCTTGTGCGTCCCTCTTCGATCACGCCGTCAATCGGCACCTTTTCTCCGGGCTGTACAACGATCACGCTGCCGATTCCAACCTCATCCGGATCAACCTGCTCCAGTGTTCCGTCTTCTTTTTCGATATTCGCATAATCCGGGCGGATATCCATCAGCTCACTGATGTTTCTGCGGCTCTTACCCACCGCATAGCTCTGGAACAGCTCACCGATCTGGTAAAAGAGCATAACCGCAACGCCCTCTTTATAATCCCCCAGAAGGATCGCGCCGATGGTCGCAACCGCCATCAGAAAGTTCTCATCAAAAACCTGTCTGTTTAAAATACCTTTCCAGGCCTTTAACAAAATATCATGGCCGATCACCAGATACGGAATCATAAACAGCACAAATTTCAGCCAGCCATCTATCGGAAGCAGGCTCAGTACAACCATCAGCACTGCTGCCACGATAATTCTGGTAAATACTTTTTTCTGTTTCTTATTCATGCCTTCACCCCTTTCAGTAAAAACATCAAATCTGCAGACTGTCCATGATGGGTACAGCCTGCAGATTTGTCTTCTTTTACAGGAAGATCTCGCAGTCATCCTCTACCTTTTTGCAGTTCTTGTATACCTCCTGCATAACGGTCTTTACATCTGCACCCTCTTCAAATTCCACGGACATTTTCAGGGTCATGAAGTTTACCGTTGCGTCCTTAACGCCTGCCGTCTTCTTTGCAGCGTCTTCCATCTTGTTTGCACAGTTTGCGCAGTCAACGTCGATTTTGTAGGTTTTTTTCATGATAAAATCCTCTCTCTTCCTGTCTTGCAGCATCTATGGGTGCTTCTGTTCCCCATTGCTTTTTCTTTCATATGAACAATTATTCATATGTTTGATTTCATTATAGCACCTTTTTTGATTCTGTCAACAAAATGTTAGGATCCTATGTTTAATTTCTCCAGGGTTCTTTCCCTTCCTTCTCTACTTCAATCTGGCACAGCTTCATTGCCGCCAGCGCAGTATCATGAGAAGCAGGCGTCACGCAGGCACACGCTGCCGCATCAACGATCACATCTGCCTCAGGAAATGCAGCCTTACACAAAATCGCGTTGGAGAGCACACAGATTCCGGTGCAGAGTCCGACCAGCTCGATCTGCAGGTTCGAATCCGCAACGATTTTCTCGTCCGAGCGCAGTTTCTCAATCAACTCCATGGAGCCAAAGGTGGGCTTTTGAATTTTTCTAGCTGCATCCACCTGTTTTTCTTTCAGCGCCTGCTCTACTGCCGGGCACAGGCAATGTCCATTCGTTCCCTCGATGCAATGTGCAACCGGAAGATGCAGTCCTTCTTTTGTCTGCAGATACTGTTCCGGATGCGTGTCCTGTGTCACATAGATCTGTTCTGCCGGGGTTTCTTTGATTTTGCAGACGACGTTTTCCACAATCGCCTGAGCCTCCTTTGTTCCAAGGCTTCCTGTAACAAAATCGTTCTGCATGTCTACTACAATCAAAAGCTTCATAAAATCCTCCATTCCGCAGGCGCTTTGCGCCGAAGAAACCGCGAGGCGAACCTCCGGTTCGGCTCTGCGATCCTGGCTACTTTGTGACGTCTGCGGCACAAATAGCTGAGTGAAAACGTTTTTTCTTATTATACCTGAAAAGAAAAGACAAAAAAACACCCTTCTGCATGTTTCCATACAAAAGGGTGCCTTTTCATTTCCTTTATCCGATGTGCTTTCCACATGAGGACTGATCAAATGCCTGAAAAAACACATCCTGTCAAAGCTGTCTGGGTATAATTACTCAGCAACAGTCTCGGTAGCTGTCTCAGTTGCAGCTTCTTCTGTAGCTGCTTCTGTGGTAGCTGCTTCTGTGGTAGCTGCTTCGGTTGTAGCTTCTTCTGTTGTAGCTTCTTCTGTTGTAGCTTCTACAGTGGTCTCTTCTACAGTAGACTCAACTGCTACTGTGCTCTCTTCTGCAACGGTTGTGGTCTCAACAGTTGTCTCTGTAGCTGCTGCGCTGCCGCAAGCTACCATGGATGCTGTCATAACTACTGCTGCTAAAACTGCTACTAAATTCTTTTTCATAATAATTTCTCCTCCTAAATCAAAACCAGGCATTTTAAAACTATGCCGTTTCTTTAATACGAAAGTGAGGATACCACCTTTTTTTTGGTTTGTAAATAGTTTTTTTCTAATTTTAAAACATTTTATGAATTTTATAAGGTTTTGTTCACATTTCGTACATATTTCAATTTTTTCTTCCTTTTTACGCCGATTTTGCATTTGTAAATACGAAAAAATCCTGTATCATATAGGATGCCAGGGTCAAAAAGTCAAAAAAGCCGACGCAAGCTTGCTTGCAGAAGGCGTTTTGACTTCTTGACCCGCCAAGATAGGAGCATAAAAGTGGGATGCTAATCCCACGATATGCGACTATCAGGCTGGATTGTGAGAGTGCACAGCACGGAACAATCCTGCTGGCATCCTGCCCAGGGTCATCGAAAAAACATTAACAACCGCACAAAGAAATACAGCATTTCCTTCCCGGGAAATCCTGCAAAATGGAGAAGCAATTCATGAAATCATCCAATTACCTGTTAGAATGCTGCGTCGATTCCGCATATTCTGCCCGTATGGCCAAAAAAGGCGGTGCAGACCGCCTCGAGCTTTGCTCTAATCTTGTCATCGGCGGTACGACGCCCACCCTCGCCCTTTATGAACAGATCAGAAACCAGACCGACATCCGCATCCATGTTCTGATCCGCCCCCGCTTCGGCGATTTCCTGTACTCGGAGGATGAGACAGCCCTCATCTGTAAAGAAATCGACGCGTTTCGGGCAGCCGGAGCCGACGGCGTTGTAATCGGAAGCCTTTCTCCGGACGGTTCCCTGTGTACCGAACAGATGAAACGTTTCCGCGAACATGCCCGGGATATGTCCGTCACGCTGCACCGTGCATTTGATATGTGCCGCGATCCCTTTGTAGCCCTTGAGGAAGCGATTTCCTTGGATATTCAGACCATTCTGACCTCTGGTCAGGCTCCCGACTGTCTGCACGGCGTCGATCTGCTCAATAAACTCCATCAGGCAGCTGATGGCAGAATCCATCTCCTTGCAGGTGCAGGCGTCTCTGCCAAAACGGTTCCTGCTCTCCTTGAAAAAACGTCCCTGACCCAATTCCATATGTCCGGCAAGACCATTAAAAACAGTGAGATGGTCTACCGCAACCCGGAGGTTTTTATGGGAATTCCCGGTATGAGCGAATATGAGATCTGGCAGACTGATCCAGAGGCTGTCGCAGCTGTGCGCACGATGCTCGACCGCGCGGCAGATGAAGAAGCGTAAATGCGCAAGAATGCGAGCTGCTGTGTAAGGGAGATGCCGACATGCGGCACAGCGCAATGCCGATCACTGATTTGAAAAAAGACGTTCCCGAACAGATTTGTTTCGGGAACGTCTTTTTTTCGACTATTATCTCTCACATTTCCAGAAGTAAGCACTATATCCCGGCAGCTCACTTCCGCCGCCAAAATCATGCTCCTGTCCGGTGATCAGATCCACCGCACGACCACAGCCTGCATCGAAGTGGGCTGTATAGGGCTGCTCCTCTGCATTGATCGCAACCAAAACCCGTTCTCCATCTACGGCGCGTTCAAAAATGCACTGGCGGTTCGTCAGCACAACACTGCGGAATGCGCCATAATTGAGGGCATTGGAGTGTTTTTTAGCTTCTGCAAGCTTTGCGATCCACTCTGTCAGCCCGTTTGTCTGAGGCCCATCGAAGCATGCACGCAGTGCAGGATCTCCCTGGCTTTTCTCTCCCTTTGCGCCCCATTCACTTCCATAATAAACGCAGGGGATTCCGGGCATACCAAACATCAGCGCATAAATAAGCGGCAGATGCTTTTCATTGGTAAGGATGCTTGCCACTCGCGTCACATCATGGTTGTCCACAAAGCTAAGCAGATGCTTTCCTTTATAAAGGGTCCAGTTTTCCGGGCCGAACTGACGCAGCAGAGAGTGGACAATTTCAAACATATTCATACTGTTGAAGCTGGAATACAGTCCCTTATAGCATTCATAGTTGGTGGCAGAATGCAGCATGGAATCATTCATCAACCGGTTGTAATCCCCATGCAGCATTTCTCCGACGAGAAAGAAATCCGGCTTTAAGCTGTCGCAGAAGCTTCTCAGACGGCGGACGAAATTTTCGTCCAGACAATAAGCGACATCCAGCCGCAGACCGTCAATGTCAAACTCGTCAACCCATCCTCTTACGCTTTCCAGAAGATACTGGACAACCTCCTCGTTCTGTAAATTCAGCTTGACAAGATCGTAATTGCCTTCCCAGCCCTCGTACCACAGACCGTCATTGTAATTGGAGTTGCCGCCAAGATTGATATGAAACCAGTTTAAATAGGGGGAATTTTCCCTGTTTTTCAAAACATCCTGAAATGCCCAGAAGCCGCGTCCTGCATGATTGAACACGCCATCCAGCACAACCCGGATGCCTTCGCTGTGCAGCTTATCGCAAACCTGCTTAAAGTCTTCATTCGAACCGAGGCGGCAATCGATTTTACGATAGTCCCTTGTATTGTACCCATGGGTATCCGATTCAAAGACCGGTGAAAAATAAATCGCATTTGTCCCCAGCTTTTTGATATGATCTGTCCAGTCCAGCACCTTCAAAATCCGATGTGTCTCCACCCCGTCATTTTCAAACGGTGCTCCGACAAAACCAAGGGGATAAATCTGATAAAATACACTTTCATATGCCCACATAGTAAATTCCTCTTTCCTGCCAGTATATTTGCTGACCTGTCTATTTTACCATTTTCCGTTCGGTTCCTCAACAATAGAATGCAGCGTATACATTCTATCAGTTTCTGACAACACAGTGTTCCAACACTCGACGCAGCGGCTTATACAATACCAGCATCAGAACAAACATCTTTCTTCCTTTCTATTCATCAAACATCATATATTCCATATAAAATTTCTGAAATTTCGCACTCGTTCCAAGATTGATGGTCTTTGCCCGCTCTGCCAGCGCTGTTGCTTCTTTTTCCATCCTGCGGTCATGCAGAATCTTTACCGCACCCGCCAGTGCCGCGTTTCCGCAAATTTTAATACGGGACAGGTCAATTTTGGGAAAAAGTCCGATTCTTTCCGCGCTTTTGGCCGACATATAGGAGCCAAAGCCACCTGCCACATACAGGCCTTCCAGCCCGGCAGCATCCATTTTTTCTTCCGCCAAAAGTGTCTCCATTCCTGCCCGGATCGCTCCCTTGGCAAGCTGAACCTCACGAATATCCTCTGCAGTCAGACCGACGTTTCCAGCAAAACATACATCCTCTTCCAGATAACCGGTATCCTCCAGCAATCCGCTTTCCAGCAATCCTGCCACACCGTCGATCACGCCGCTGCCGCAGAGGCCCTTTGCTGTAGATGCCTCCCTGTCGCCAATCACATGTACCTTCCAGCTGCCGTTTTCCCAATTTACATGGTCAATGGCACCTGCCACACCTCGCATGCCGCAGGAAAGCCCAGCGCCCTCAAAAGCCGGTCCCGCCGCTGTCGCGCAGCAAATCAGGCGTTCCTTATGAAACAGGACAATCTCTCCGTTCGTCCCCACATCCACCATCAGCCGGGATCTGCCGCTGCGCGCGGCTGAGACACCATCCATTTCTCCGCAGCTGACATTCGTGTCAATTGCTGCCGCAGCTTCTTTGCGGCTGCCGTCCGCTCCGGGTATGCGGTCCGTTTCTGTAAGCCCCGATCCAAGAATCGCTGTCGTAATATCCGCACCGACAAACGCAGACATGCAGCGCGGAAGATATACGTCTGCTTTCCGGCAGCTCAAATCCAGTGCTTCTCCCGTCGTCCACCAGCCAAACAGCTCGTCCGCTTCAAACGGCGCCCTTGACAGGCATCTGGGATCCTTCTGCGTCAGGAAATACAGCATCGACGTATTTCCGGTAATAATAACTGTCTCAATGGCCTCCGCACTTTCTCCTGCGTGTTCTGCCAGCTCTGTAAGCAGGCACGACACTGCCTCCCGGACGACTGCCGCAAGTTTATCTGCTTTTCCCTCCAGAGAAGCTTCTATCCGGCTGATGACATCCGCTCCGAACACGGACTGCGGATTCCATGCGCCCATCGTTCCGACAGCCCTGCCTTCCCGATAAAGGACGGCTGCAATTGTCGTTGTACCGATATCCACCGCCGCGCCGAGATAACGGTAGATCCGCGCGCCGGGCGCAGCTTCTGCAGACGGCGCAGCGCTGGCGCGCTCTGGCGGCGGAGCAGGCGACATGCTGGCGGCGCGGGCAACTGACGGTGCAGACGGCGTGCTTACACAAATGGTCTCATCCCCGTCTGCTTCCTGCTGCAGCGCATTGATTTTCCCGTCCGACACTGCTTCCAGAAAGCAGGCAAGCCGGATTCCCTGCGCAAGACGCTCGGCTCCAAGAAGTTTTTGTTCCGTCTCGGACGGTGCCGCAAAACCTCCCTCCGCATACACCATACACTTCCCGCAGGCATGCCGTCCGCCACATGGCATTTCCACTCCGTGTGATTTTTTCAGCAGACTGCTGACTGTTGTTCCGGGCTCTGTAAAAAAAGCTTCTTCATTGATCCAAAAACGGATTTTTTCGCTGTTATCTGTCATTTTTTATTCAGTCCTGTCAAACAGGCTCCGAACCGTCTGTTTTCTGCCAGCTAACAATCCGGTCTCCTATTTGTCCTTTGCTTCATATGATGTCGGGGTCAAAAGCCCCCGACCTTGATGCCTGCGGATTGTTCCGTGCTGCGCACTCCCACAATCCTGCCCGATAGTCGCATATCGTGGGATTAT
>ENA-OUQL01000411-OUQL01000411.1-human-gut-metagenome-genome-assembly--contig:-NODE-411-length-18712-cov-6.63472_pt1 | contig 18712 bp, 20 predicted proteins | sample MGYA00237945_ERZ548829 | MGnify/ENA primary metagenome ERZ548829 (study PRJEB26490, sample SAMN05194708) | human gut metagenome | biome: terrestrial biome; feature: human-associated habitat; material... | reverse complement strand
AACTCGCCGGTCCGTACAGTCATGTCAATGCCGCGGAGGGTAAAATTTTTGCTTTCTTCATAACGAAAGCTGAAATTCTGGAATGAGATCATCGTCATACCCTCCACAAAATGATTTTGCCGATTTGGGTCTGGTCAATAAAAAGCAGTCCGACCAAAAAGAGGATACCAAGCAGTGATACCACAATTTCCGGCCATGCAAAACGAATCGGGCGCAGTGCATACCGCTTACATTCCAATTCCAGACCACGCGTTGTGCCGGAGGCCGCCAGTTCATCGGTAACTTTCAAGCAGCGCATCAGCAACGGTATCAAAATGTACTCTATGGTTGCTAATGGGTGACATACCCGCTTCCACACTGTATCGCTGATACCGCGAATATCCATTGTGCTTCGGATTTGCCGATATTCAATCCGTAGGGTAGGAATATAACGGAACATGACCACAAGCGGAATCGTAACTGCCTGCGGCAGCCGCATTCTTTGGAGGGCTACCATCAAGTCATCCATATAAGTGGTCCGCAATATCCAGAGCCCCATCATTACAATGGGAATCAGTTTCAGAACGGTCACGCCAAATACGCTCATAATCACGCTCAAAACTGGAACTTGCACATAGCGGAGCAAGGCATTAAGATAAGCCACAACGATATAAGTTATTATCATTTTTGCGGCCCATTTTCCGCCATTACCTAAGGCAATGAACAGCCCATAAACCAGCATGAGCGCAAGGCTGACCACTTCTCCGGCTAGAAAATAACTGACAAAACCGATACAGACTAAGAGAAGAATTTTGCAGCGCGGGTCCAGAAGCGCAGTTCCATGAAGGGGCTGTCGCTCAATAATTTGTTTGATTTGTGTTTCATCCATTCTGATGCCTCCTTATCAACAGCAGAGCGCGGGACTACTTCCAGCCCCGCGCTCTGAAATCAGGCAGCCCGTTTGCCTGCGTTTGTATGATGGATTTTCAGGGGGCTGTTCTTGTTATTTTACAGAAACGAGTCCAGCCTTGATGAAATGCTTTTTCAATGCTTTCTGGCCGATAAATCCGCCAATCAGGCCGCCCACCAGTCCAGCAGCAACAATGACTACCAGCATGGGAACAGAAGTGATATTGAGCATTCCCTGAATGTACTCCGGGGCAATATTGTTTTTCTCCATTGCGCCAACAAACGCACTTTGAAGAAATTTGATGGGGCAGATAGCACTAAAAGCAAAAATAGCACTGAACAGCGCATAGGCCGCCATCATGGACTTCATTGTGATTTCATTTCGGCCCATGATCAGAAAATCGCAGATGACACCGCCAATTACCAAGCCGATGGGAATGAACCAGAAAGCACCTACCAGCAGGAACAGGATAGCCTGAATTGCGGCACAAATGGTAAACACGCCTTTCTTCGGAACTTTGGCCAGCAGAAGCATCATAACGATGCCATTCGGAATAGCCACAACGGACGGATAAAACACGTTGGTCACTGGGCCAGCCACGCTCATAATAGTGCTGATAATCATGCAGATAATCCACATGAGCGCTGTCAGGATGCCAATGAGAATAAAGTCTTTCGCATTCAACTTTTGTTTCATTTTTATGCCTCCTCGCTTTTATCGGAAAATAAAAAATGCGATGTGGTTATTTGAAACTAACCACATCGCAAATTGTACCAATTTAGATTATCAAATCCAACCCAAAACCTACCCGTTTTGACCCAAAAACAGTCAGAAGCTACTTTTTATGGGTATCAAATCGGCTTTCACGGTAGTTCTTTGGTGCCACACCATATCGCTTTTTGAAAGCGGCGGCAAGATTGCTGGGCTTTCCGTAGCCAACGATTGCTGCAATCTCGCTTACATTTCGGTCCCCCTCCAATAGCAGCTGTGCTGCCTGTGTCAAACGCTGTTCAATTATGTATTGATGAATAGGCATACCATAAAATGATGAAAAACCGCGTGTCAATTTTGTTGTGCTTAAATGCACCAGATGGGAAAGTTCTTCACAGGATGGGGCAAACGCAAGCTGACTGTCTATAATCCGTTTAGCTTCCATAATGGCAGTCCGTTCCGTTCTGGACATGGAAACATTTTTTCCCATTAGAATATCCAATTCAAGGACTTCGCCTAAATAAATAGACAATAGCTCCAGAAGTTTTCCGTCAAGATATAAGTAACCCAATCCTCCACGGTATTGTGTAAATTGGCTTGTTTCCGCTAGAATTTGTTCCATGATGGGGGTCACAGGAACTTTTGAAATGCCATCAAGAAGTTTCTTTTCGTAAGCCGTTGCTTCCTGCCCATCAAAATAATCTGTGAGCAGCTGCGAGAAATAGGCAATCGGAATTTTTATACTCTTAAATGAAAAATTGCTATCCTTTTTATAGCAGGCATATTCGGTTCCACCATGTCCCGCATAGATGCAGGATTCATTTTTTTGAATCGTAATGGAACGCTTTTCATCCATGATGCCCCAAGAGATTGCATCATTCAGGCAGAAGATAATCTGCATATAATCTTTACTGACGGTTCCCTGTACATTCATATCCGACTGGTAACACATTTGCCAATCCGAAAAGATGATGCCGTGCTTGATTTGGGTTTGTGCAATTCGTCCTTTCCCCATATCAGACGGAATATCTATTGAAATTGTTTGGGGCGAATTGGCTATCAGGTCGTTGTATAGCTTACCAAGATAGTGACTTCCATGCGTCATAGGATGAGGTTCACCTCCCATTTTGGTTAGTCTGTGCTAATTATGATACTTTATTTTTGCATCACAGTCAAGATGTAGCCAAAAGACAGGGTTTGAATTGTAGTATTAGTAGAGGGGACGGTTTAGGGGAGAACTTACAGAGCAAGCATAGGAAGTGTGTACCCACTTCCGTATTTTGCCCTGCAAAACAGCTTGTTGGGAAGTGTCCCAAACCCTCAAAATGGAAAGGAGAGTAAAAACGTATGGAGGGCAGAAAGCGAACCGTGCAGGTCAAATTTTATGTGACGGAAGAAGAACGGAGGTTGATTCGAGAAAAAATGAAATTGATACCAACCCGGAATATGGCTGCCTATCTGCGAAAGATGGCGATAGATGGTTATGTTGTCCACATCGACACCACCGACATCCGGGCGCAAACCGCCGAACTGCAAAAGATTGGTGTCAACGTCAATCAGATCGCGCGGCGGCTGAACAGCATGGGGCCGCTGTACACACAAGACGTTGCGGACATCAAGGGAGCATTGGCGCAGATATGGCAGTTACAAAGATACATCCTATCAAGTCAACGCTGAAAAAGGCATTGGACTACATCGAGAATCCGGCCAAGACGGACGAAAAAATGCTGGTGTCCTCCTTTGCCTGCTCCTACGAAACCGCCGACATCGAATTTGAACTGCTGCTGTCACAGGCCATGCAGAAAGGCAACAATCTGGCCCACCACTTGATACAGTCTTTTGCGCCGGGCGAAACCACGCCGGAGCAGGCCCACGAGATTGGTCGACAGCTTGCAGATGAAGTCCTGCAAGGAAAATATCCCTATGTACTGACCACGCACATTGACAAGGGGCACGTCCACAACCACATCATTTTCTGTGCTGTGGACATGGTGAACCAGCGGAAGTATGTTTCCAACCGGCGGAGCTATGCTTACATCCGGCGCACCAGTGACCGACTTTGCAAGGAACACGGCCTGTCCGTGGTAATGCCCGGCCAAGACAGAGGCAAGAGCTATGCCGAGTGGGACGCACACCGCAAGGGTACAAGCTGGAAGGCGAAGCTGAAAGCTGCCATAGATGCAGCCATCCCGCAGGCCAAGGATTTTGACGATTTTCTGCGGCTCCTGCAGGAGCAAAGCTATGAGGTCAAGAGGGGCAAGTATGTGTCGTTCCGTGCGCCCGGACAGGAACGGTTCACCCGCTGCAAAACGCTGGGCGAAGCCTACACCGAGGAAGCCATCATCGAACGCATCAAAGGGCGGTTCGTGGAGCGGAAGCCCAAAGAAAACCGCAAAATTTCGCTGCGGATTGATTTGGAGAACAGCATCAAGGCCCAGCAGTCCGCAGGGTATGAGAAGTGGGCAAAACTCCACAATCTGAAACAGGCGGCCCGGACGCTGAACTTCCTGACCGAGCATGAAATCGAAAGCTACCCGGATTTGGAAAGCCGGGTGGCCGAGATCACCGCCGTCAGCACCGAAGCGGCCGCCGCGCTGAAAACAGCAGAGCGTCGACTTGCTGAAATGGCCGTGCTGATAAAGGATGTCACCACCTGTAAGGAACTGCGCCCACTGGTGCAGGAATATCAGCAGGCTGCTGACAAAAAGCAGTTCCGGCACAAGCACGAGGGCACCCTGATTCTCTATGAAGCGGCGGCCAAGGCCCTGAAAGAGCAGGGCTTTCAAAAGCTGCCCGACCTCTACACCCTGAAAGCCGAGTATAAGCAACTGGCCGAGCAGAAAGACCAGCTGCAGCGGCAGTACGCCGAAGCCAAACGCCAGATGCAGGAATATGACATCATCAAGCAGAATGTGGACGGCATCCTACGGACAACACCGGGAAAGGAGCAAATGCAGGAACGGTAAATTTGCACAAAATATTGTTCGGATTTTTGAACCGTAAACACTTAGACCGGGTGGCGTTTCCACCCGAAATCATGTAAAATAGAACTAGACAATGAAAGCGAGGAACCCTCTATGGCAGAAGTGAACGATAACGGCTCTATCCAGCTTTTTGAAGATCAGAAAATCCGTACTGCATGGGATGCAGAAAAGGAAGAATGGTATTTTTCGATTATTGATGTTATTTCTGTTTTAACTGGAACAGCCAATCCACGGCGTTATTGGAGCGACCTTAAGCGTAAGCTGAAAGCTGAGGGGGCAAATGAGTTGTACGAAAGAATCGTACAACTGAAAATGTTGTCCTCTGATGGAAAACGGTACAAGACAGATGTCGCCAACACCGAACAGCTTTTGCGTATCATCCAGTCCATCCCGTCCCCGAAAGCTGAACCGTTCAAGGCATGGCTGGCAATGGTGGGCAAGGAACGCATCGAAGAAACCATCGACCCGGAGCAAGCTATTGACCGTGCGCTTGATACCTATTTGAAGAAAGGCTACTCCGAAGAATGGATTCACCAGCGGCTTTTGGCAATCCGCATCCGCAACGAACTAACGGACGAATGGAAGAAGCGCGGAGTGCAAAAGGGCAAGGAGTACGCCATCCTGACCGATGAAATCTCCCGCGCATGGTCCGGCATGACCACGGGGCAGTACAAGCGGCTGAAAGGTCTGACAAAAGAAAATCTCCGGGACAACATGACCGATTTGGAACTTGTGCTGACCATGCTGGCGGAAGCATCTACCACGGATATTTCCAAGACTGCAAAGCCGCAGACCTTTGAAGAAAACAAGCAGGTTGCTAAACGCGGCGGCAAGGTAGCCGGTATTGCACGGCAGGCTCTTGAAGCAGAAACTGGCAAGCCCGTTATTACAGAAAAGAATGCGTTTGACTTCCAGCAGCTTGTGACCGACATTGTAGAAGATGCCGCCGAACTGCCGGAGCAGTCTGCCGAAAAGAAAGAAAAATAATAAGATTTGGAGGATTTAATATGAAAATGACTGAACCCTATAATCTGGGACTTTTAGCCCTTATTTCAGCGGCAGGGGAAATTTCTTATGAAGAATTAAAGCAACGATACCTCCCGCCTGAGCAGCCCGGCGTAATTCAAGGCGTAACGGCGAGTTTTGACAACGATATAAAAACATTGGAAAAAGAAAAATACATTTCGGTACACGGGAATATCATTCGCTTTATCAGAAAGTGATTGACAGAAAAACAGCCGGACACAGCAGCCACAAGGCCACCGTGTCCGGCTATTTTCGTTTTGACAATGACACATTACTTTGATTAAAAATAATGCGTCATTGTCAAGCTGACGGTATTATTCACCCGTAAAATCAAACCTCTGTCCGTCAAAGTCAGCATCGGTCATACGCTCCAACTTTGCAATGGTACCGTTTGCCAGCCGCCGCATTTCCGTGTCCATATCCGGCAGGGCGGCCAGCATCCGTGCCATCGTGCGGCGGCGGTCAGAGGTGTGGTACATACAGATCAAATTTTCTTCTTCTACGCTGAAATTCATGGTCAGACCTCCATTTCGTGTTGTTTGCTGCGGGCCGCTGCCTTTTTCGGGCTGGCGGCCTGCTTTGTTTCGGAAAGCTGCTTGCGGACGGAAGCACGGGGTTTGCGAATGTTCTTATCTCGGTTCTCGTTTTTGTCAACCAGCGCGTAGATGCCAAAACGGTCTTTTACGCTGGACAGATGTAAAGATTTATACGGCAGCATGGCAAGCAGCTGGTCCGTGTCCCGGCTGGATGCCAGCTTGGTGAAATAGGGCGATACCTCTACCATGAAATGATTCTTGTCCGGGCTGTTGGGAGCAGCCAGCCGCTTCATACCGGCCACAATGCGCTGTGCCTCGGCCTTGATCAGCCCGGCGTGCAGTGCTGCAAGATGTTCTTTGAAATCACTGGGCCGTGCAGGTTCCCGGCTGCGTTGCTCCTGACGGATGGCCGCTTGCAGAAGTTCCGGGTCACGGGGCTGCATTTCATACCGCACGAACTCTCCGAAATATTCGTCCGGGCGACTGTCGAGATGCTCTTTCAGGCCAATCTCCCGCATTCCACTTTCGTAGATCAGGCGATTGGAGCCCACGGGCAGGGCGGCATCCCGGATGTGCTGGAAATGCTGCTGGTAGTCCAGTTCATACAGATTGCCTTGCAATGTTCCATTAGCTGTGCCGGTCAGCTCTACCGCATAGGCAAGAATCCTGTCGTGGGTTTGCTCGCCGCAGAATTTCCATGTGTTGTAGGCTTGGGTATCTTTGAGCAACGCATCCCGTTCCCGGAAGCAGAATGTTCCAGAGGGCCGGGACAGCCACAACAGCAGCTTATCTTCCGGCTGGTCGCTGCGGGCCGCTTCCCGAAGCATCTTAATGTCATAGGCAAAATCGCTCTGATAGTATGCGGTGTTCTGGTGCATAATGGCTTCCAGCGCAGCGATCACATCCATATTTTCAAATTTTTGCACGGCTTATACCTCCAATTCCTTTGTCTTTTCCCGTGGCTGCGTTTGCTTTCTCTGCTCCTTTTTTGCGGCATCCAGCTGTGCCCGGATGGACGGCTTTTTCGGTTTGGCTGTGCGGGACTTCTTGGCTTTTGGTGCCTTTTCCTCGGCCTTGACTGCGGCGGCAAGGTCCGTCAGAGAAATTTGTTCTCCGGCCTTTGCTTTTGCCTCCAATTCACCCAGAGAGGGCGCATTGTTCAGCACGCCGTCAATCATATTTTCGTTTTGTTCGGTGGAAAGTTCTGCGGTGCGCAGCGGGTTTTCCCGCAAGAACTCCGGCACCTGCTGAAAGCCTACGCTGTCGCAGTAGTGGGCGGTATCCTGCCCGTTCTGATGCAACACCACCACATCCGAAACGGACAGCGAATGCCCCTTAAAGTCTGCCGGATGGTCCACATTGAACGTGCGGTAGATGTCCTCCAATGTGGTGCCAGCAGCCAGCGGCGCGGTGTATACTTCCGTATAGTTGGCCTTGTCCACGGTCAAACCGGCAGCCTGCAGGCGGTCGTAGGGCTCAAAACGGTAATCGCGGGTGGAATCTTCATTGCGCAGCTGGTAGATGGAAAAGCTGTCCTGCTGCGGTGCTTCAAAGCCTGCCGCTGCGTATTCCTCTACGGTCATTCCGGCAGCAGCCGCTTCCTGCGCAATCTCGGCCTGCAACTGTGCCTTGTAATCCTGCAAGCTCTGGTCAAAGTCAGCCAGCTTGGGCGGTTCCGGCAAGTTATACTGGCCTTGGTTAAGCAGCGGGCGGCAGTCCTGCACATAGGTCACAACCGCGTTGTAATAGGCAGCCTGTTCCGGCGAAATGTTCTGTTCCTCCCGCAAAGCAGCGGTAGCGGTTTGCTCCATAGCCGAAAGGTTGCAATGCTGTTTGAGGTATGGAATAAATTCGGTCAGCACCATTTCCCGCTCTGCCTTGTCTTGTTCCCACGCTTCCGGGCCTTTGTTGTGCAGCACAAAATTTTTCCAGTTCTCGTCCTTGGCGTAGTATTCGTGGTAGTTCTGGATATGCTGAACCAAAGAACCCTCTCCATCACCAAAATCCTGCCGTCCCTCGTAGTTATCGGGCTGGCCGTTCATAGTAAAATCAATGCGGAACGAGGTCTTGTCGTACCAGCCGCCTGTATAACCGTCTTTTTCCCGTTCCGTATGCTGGGCTGTGTCCAGTTCTTCAAAAACACGATTCGCCATGGACAGCGGCATGATTTCGCCGTCCTGCAGCTTGTCATTTTCGCTCCAAAGAATTGTGACCGTAGGCTCTGCGGCGAGGTCTGGAATTTTAACGGGTGCGGGAATTTCATTGACCTTTTCCGCCGCCTCTCGGAACGCCGCCAGCTTGTCGCCCAATAGGACTTCCGACACTGCGGCTGTCTGCCCCAGCAGAGCAAGAGCTTCCTCTCCGGCATCCGGCAGGGTCAGACCGGGTGCGTCCAGTTGGCCGCCGTCCAGAGCCTTATTATCCGGGCCATACAGGGTGTAGTCATAGCCGGAATCGCAGGTCTGGATGAACAGCGTATTGCCATTATCCAGTGCAAATGCGGCCTCCTGTGCAGCGGAAAGGTCTGCTTCCCGCTGCTGGCGAAGTTCTGCCAGATGTTCGTCCAGCGCGGAGATCAGCTCATGGGCCGCGCTGCGGATAATTTCCAGAGAGGCTTTCAGTTCGGCCAGTTCCCGGCCAGAACTCCACCCGGCCACATAGCCAAAGGAATACTCGGACGTGTCCAGCCCGTAATGCTGGCAGACGGCATAGGCCACGCTTTCGGCCTGCACCTCGCGGGTGCGGCTGTCCGGGCGGTTGGCCTGTTCCGGGTCGTCTGGGTCGATGGCGTGCAGCTTTGCATGGGCAATCTCATGGATAGCTGTCTTGATGGTCTGTAACTGGCTCATGCCCTCTTGGATGGCAATGCGGTTGTCGAGCAGATGAAAGTACCCATGCGCGCCGCCCTCGATGTCCTCAAACCCGATGGGCACCGGGGATGCCTGCTCCAATGCCTTGAAAAAATCTTGGTAGTCCTGCACGCTGCCGGACAGTTCATTCACTGCAATAGAGGGCAGCGGTTCGCCCTCGGTCTGGCTGACATCGAACACAGACACCACCTTGAACGCCGGAATCTGCACCGTTTTTTCTTCCGTCAGCGGCTTGCCGTCCTTGTCCAGAATCGGCTTGCCCTGTTCGTCCAGCTTTTCCATCTTCTGCTTGACCTTGTACGGCGCAGGAGCAAGGATTTTGATGCCTTTTTCGCCCTTTTTCACGGTGCGGTGGAACGTGTCTTTCCACTTGTTGAAGCCCGCCACCAGTTGGCCGCCCTGCATGGCGATCAGCAAGGTGTTGTTGAAGCTGTAATTGTGGAATTTCGCCATCGTGGTGAGGTAGGCTTTGTAGCGGTCGCTGTCGAACAGCTCTTGAATCCCTGTTTCCAGCCGGTCCGTAATTTCTTTCATCCGTTCCGCGCTGTCTTTGTCGTTCAGGATGATGGGGATAACTTTCTGCGGTTCCGTTTCAGGCTGAACAGGCGGTGGGATGTTGGCCGCATCCCGCAGGATTTCCGATGCAGGAAAAGACAGCACCCGGTATTCCTCTGGCACAGGCTGGCCCTCGTAGACTTTCTGCCACACATCCCCGCTTTTGACAAGGTAGCCGTACTGGGTAAATGCACCCTGCTCCTGCTGGGCCACATAGCGGCCAAACTGTGCCGTGTCGATGCCTCCTTTCCATTCCTCCGGCATATCCACCATGCCGGAGCGGTTCAAGTAGTAGTCGCCCAGCTGGGCAGGCCCGTGTACTTCTGGCAGATGTACATAATAGTCCACGTTTTCGGGAAAGTCGGTAATTCTCCCGATGCTGGAAAGCTCACTCTGCGGGGCTTGCAGAGCGGCGTTCAGTTCTGCACGTTCCCCGACAGAGAGTGTTTCCAGTCGTGATGCAAGAAAGTTTAGTTCATCCACATTGGATGCCAGCACCATGTTGTAGGGGATGGCAAAACGCTTTTCTTCCTCGGCAAAATAGCCGGAAATGAAAAGGCCCTGCGGGTTATCGGACGAAATGTCGATTTGCCGCAGAGCCGCTTGTACCTGTTCGGTTGTGGTGGGCAGGTCCAGCCAGACACCATCCCTGCTTTGCTGCCGATTTTGCAGCTGGATGGAAAATAATTCGCTCATTTGGTCACACTCCTTTTTTGCTATCCTACGGATAGAGAGAACCGGTTATGGCAAAATGAATGCTTCACCTTACCATAACCGGCCCTCGTATTTTTGCCTTACTCTTTGCGCTCTACCCGGTAATTGACGTACTTGCCTCCCGTATCTGCCAGAAGCACCGTTGCATCATAGATTTTGCCTGTCTTTTCGGAGTAGAGGCCCTTGACTTTTGCCTTGCCGTCTTTGAGCAGAGCAGCGGCGATCTTCGGTGTGAACGCCTTTTTGCGCTGCTCAAAGAAGCGGTCATTCTTCCACATTACGAACTGACAGCCACGATTTCCGCAGTAGAAGTTTTTCTTGCCCTCGTAGACGTTTTCACCACACCGGGGACACTTGCCGATAATAACCCGTTCCGACTGGAACAGGTTTTGCTTATCTGCACTGATACAAGAATAGGTCTTGACCAGCTGGCGCACCTGCGCTTCAATTTCGGCCATGAACTCGTCCGGGTCTGCATTGCCCTTGGCAATCTCGGTCAGACGGTTTTCCCATTCAGCAGTCAGAGCGGGAGAGGTCAGGCTTTCCGGCAGAACCACCGCCAGATTGATGCCGTCCTTGGTGGGGACAAGCTGCTTGCCCTTGCGCTGCACAAAGCCCATTTGCACCAGTTTTTCCAGAATCGCGGCACGGGTAGCCGGAGTGCCCAGCCCCTTGCGCTCTGCATGGCCCAGGCCACCTTCTCTTGCTCCTGCGGAGCAATTCACCTTGTCCTCCGGCATATCTTCGGCCCCGGCCCGCTCCATTGCCGACAGGAGCGTATCTTCGGTGTAGGCTTTCGGCGGGGACGTGAAGTGTTCCGAAACGTCCGCTGTCACGGAAAAGTTCTGCCCCTCGGTCAGTTCCGGCAGGGTGTTCAGGGTTTCCGTTTCTTCTTCACCGTCTGCTTTCAGAGTGGAACGAAACCGCTGGTCGATCTCTTTCCAACCGGAAACAAGCACGGCCTTTCCCTTGGCGGTGAACTCGTTTCCTGCACAGGAAAATACCGCAGTTAAGGTTTCATATTCATAGGGTGCAGCCACCGCACAGAGCAGTTTGGAGCAGACAAGGTTCATCAGCTTGCATTCACTCTCGGCAAGACCAGTGAAACCCTGCTTTACAAATTCGGACGTGGGGATGATGGCGTGGTGGTCCGATACCTTTTTGCTGTTCAGCACCCGGCCCACATCCGGGGTAAGTGCAAGCCCTTGGGCAATGGGCAGCAGCCTCAGCAGGTCAGACACAAGATGTTGTGCCGTCTGGTCCATATCCTCGGTCAGATATTGACTGTCCGTGCGGGGATAGGTCAGCAGTTTCTTTTCGTAAAGCTGCTGGGCATAATCAAGGGTCTGCTTTGCCGTGAAACCGAACAGACGGTTTGCTTCCCGCTGCAAGGTGGTCAGGTCATAGAGCTTGGGCGGCTGTTCTGTCTTTTTCTCCCGCTTGACAGAAGAACAGATAGCAGATGCCCCGGCACAGGCTTTTCTCAAAGTGTCGGCCTCGTCCATGCTAGCAATGCGTCCGCTGCCCGCTTTCAGGCTGCCGGACTGGATGCCGACCGTGTAATACTTTTCTTTCTGGAAGCGCAGGATTTTTGCATCCCGGTCCACCAGCATTTTCAGTGTCGGGGTCTGCACCCGGCCTACCGTCAGGGTTTTGTGGTACAGCACCGAAAACAGCCGTGTTGCATTGATGCCCACCAACCAATCCGCTTTTGCGCGGCAGAGGGCCGATTGGTACAGCGCATCGTAATCTGAATCCGGGCGCAGGTTTGCAAAGCCCTCCCGGATGGCTGCATCCTCCATGCTGGAAATCCAGAGCCGCTTTACGGGTTTCGTGCAGCCGGCCATTTGGTAGACGAAGCGGAAGATAAGTTCTCCCTCCCGGCCTGCGTCGGTCGCGGCGGTCACACTGTCCACATCCGGGCGGTTGAGCAGGGCACGCAGAACTTCAAACTGCTGTTTCTTTTCGTCCGGGACAATGAACTGCCACGGCTGGGGCAGGATAGGCAAGTCCTCATACCGCCACTTGCAGTATTTTTCATCGTACTGGCCCGCCTCCGCAAAGGACACCAGATGCCCGATGCACCAGCTGACCAGATACCCGCCACCCTGCCAATAGCCGTTTTGCTTTTCAGCGGCCCCGATCACGGCGGCAATGCTGCGGGCTACGCTGGGCTTTTCGGCAATTACCAGCTGAACGCTCATGTTTCGTCCTCCTGTCCGTTCTCCGAATGAATCTCGATTTCAGCCGGTTCCTCGTCTGCATCCTCGTCCTCGCCAAAATCGTATTCGTCCAGATCATCGTGCCCGGTGGTATCGGCCTTGGGCTTGCGGAACTTGAAATAATAGAGTGCCGCGCCACCGCCCGCCAGCGCCAGCGCCAGCAGAATCATCAGACTGCCCATGTTGGATTTCGGCTTTTCCTGCGGCGTTTCGGTGTCGGTTTTCACAGCTTCCGGGGCCGTGCAGCTCCGCAGGCTCTTTTCACACAAGGGGCAGTTTTCGTTGACGTTCCCGGCCTCACATTTCACGGTGCAGGTGCAGACTTCGGCGGCCTGCGGCTCTTCATCCAGCAGGGCCAGCAAGTCGGCATCGTCCACTTGGTTCAGGAAGTGAACAGAGGTCTCTTTGTCCTCGTTGGCACGGTCAATCAGGATGTAAAAATAATTCCCGGCTTTGGTGGTCACGGTGATAAGCTGCTTGTCGCCGTAAAAGTCATCCACCAGTGTTGCATTGCCCTTGGGCGTGATGGGCACACCCTCCGGCTCCATGCCGCCCGTAGTGGGTTCTTCTTCGATAATCTCCGGCAGAGGTTCCGGGGCCGGGTCAGAGCCGCTTGCAAAGGCGGGCATGGAGAACGAGCAGAGGCAGAGCAGGATAGCCAGCAGCCCAGCTGCAAAACGGCGGTTCCAATCAGGTTTCATTGGCGGCATCCTCCTGTTTGTGGTACGGGGTAACGGTGGGCGCGGCGTTCAGCGCACCGCTGCGCAGGAAAGCTGCGAACTCGTCCGGCTTCATGTTCATGCTGCGCACCAGCTGAATGATCTGCAAGTTTTCCTGTTCAGTCTTTGCAGCTTCCAGCTCTTTCAACTGCTGCTGGTATTCAGAGATTTTTTCTTTGAGCCGTTCAATATCGCGCTCAATGCGGGAAAGTCTTTTTGCCATACAAAATCCTTTCTGGCGTCACGGTAAACGTCCATAGCTATAAAAATGTTCCTGCCAATATTTTGAGTTGAGGTTTGTGTAAGAGATAGGGTTGCCGCAGTGCAGCATGCATGATGGAATTGCCTACATAGATACCGCAATGGCTCACGCCGGGGGTATCGTAGGTGCCCTTGAAAAACACAAGGTCGCCCGGTTTGACCTGCACCGTCGAAACAGGAGTACAGAGGTTGTAAAGGCCCTGTGCGGTCTGGCGGCCCACGTTCCAGCCGGAGTGATTCAGCACCCACGAAATGTAGCCGCTGCAATCAAAGCTGGTGCTGGGCGAACTGCCGCCCCACACATACGGGTAGCCGATGTACTTGGTTGCTTCCTCCATCATGGCGGCAAACCTATCATCCTTTAGTGCTTCCGGGGGAATATCGTAGTAGGTGGGCTGCTTGAGGGTGGACGCATTGGGGTATTGCGCTTTGCCAAACAAATCCGGCCGGTTGCCCAGCGTGCGCATATAGAGCGAATAGGCACTAAGCTGTTCTTCGGTCAGTACTTCCACGGGCAGGTGGGATAAATCCTTGTTCTTCAGCTTGACCGTGCAGATGTAGTATTCATATGATATTTGACCTGATTGGCATACCATTTCTCAAAGCTGGAAATAACGATACGCCTTTTGTCGTTTATCAGAATGACTTCAAAGAGATTCTTATGAAGCAGCCAATAGCTGTCTGTTTTGCCAAGGCCGAGAAGCTGCCGCATCTCACGAACCGACATGGTGGTTTTGGTAGTGGCAGGTTCAGCTTTTCCGTATAAGGGAGCCGAAGTATTCCGCATATCATCCATGAAAGACACCTCTCTATCTATGTAAAAGTTTAGCCGGGATTTCTCATCCCGGCTAAAGAATAGCAGATTTCGCGTGAAATGTTGAGGATGTCAAACAGCAGGATTGCGTTCAACAGTGCCATCATTGAGCCATGCTTCAAAGCTGGCTTTGGAAATACGGTAAGCGCCGCTTACCTTGAACCAGCGGAATTCGTTCTGCTTCAGCAGACGGTAGACAGTGGGACGGCTCAGGAGCAGCATTTCCATCAGGTCTTCTACGGTATAGCAGCGGCTGTCCTTTGCTGTGGAAACAGGGGAGGAAACCGAGTTGGGCGAAGGTTCTTCATGGATAATCATTGGATAATACCTCGTTAAATATACTTAAAGTTAAAACTTGAGCGGCAATGCAGCCCGGCGGCTGCCACCATTATAAATAGTATAGACCTGCTGAAGGTACTTCGTCTTGCCGGGAAGGCTTACGCCTGCGGTTCGTGCAAGGCGAAAAATCGTGAATGCATCGACCTGCCGCAGTTTGGCAATCAGACGGCTTTTACTGTATTCGGAGTGGTACAGTTCTACAAAGCGGCAGATGCCGAGCAGATTTGCAGAACTCATGGAATCAGGTTCTCCGTCCCACGCATTCAGCAAAACATCAAGGGATTCGATATACAGTTCAGGACCAAGCCGGATGAATTCGTGATAGGCGGTTGCGATGCAGCTGATCCGCTGCTTGCCCCGGCCTTCTTCAAAAGAAAGATGAACGCCAGCCAATTCGGTGGCCTGCTGGAATGCAACGGCAGCAGGCTCCCCTGCAAAAATCAGGGCACGGAGCTTCTGTCCTGCACTCAGCCGTTCCGAAATGCCTGTCTGCTGTGCAAACAGGAGGGCTTCTTCTCGTTCTGTCATACCAAAATAAACCTTGCAGCGAATCTGCAAATCTTCGCCGCCGTTCAGAAATTTCCGTGCAGCGATGGTGTTCTGTCCGTCCATCACATAGTAGTGACCATCCCGGAAGCTGATCTTCGGCTCATTGGCAACCCGCTCGTCAAATTCTTTTGCGATGCGGGCAACACGAGCGGGGTGAAGAGCACGCTGATAAGTGTCGCGCGGCACGATCAGTTCGCTGCTGTTCAGGCACATCTCATGGTAAGGTTTTACAACTGCGTTCATCATAAAGGAACCTCCTTCTTCTTTTGCAGAAAATCAATTCCTGATTGGATAATCAAACCGATTTTCTTCTTTTCGTTATCGGATAAGTGAAAACTGGAATACCGTTCATAACAGATATTCCAGCGGAACATAAGCGATTGAAGTGCATCATCCAGTTCTGCGACCATGAACTCAACAGAAGATTCTGTTGGGGTGGAGAGCATCCTTTCCGATATCTGCTCAATGCTATGTAAATCGCCTTTTGTGTGCTTGGTGAGAGCAGGGGGCTGACTGTTCAGCACACGAAGATTCTGAAACTGCTGGGAGAGCAGCTCTTTTGCAGCGGCGAGAACATCCTCCTGCGGAGGAGCCGTAAGGTATTTTCGGAATGACTTATACCCAATGAAGCCAAAGCTGTATTGCAGACACACTGACACTTGCCGCATTTCATATTTGGACAGGTGCCCAAGGTAGCTTAACACTCTGGATTTATCTGCGGGGCGCGGACTTTCGCAAATCGCCATAGATGGCGCACTCAAAAAGCGATTGTGCAGAATAAAATGCGTCGGCATATTTCGCTTTTTGATCTGTGTTGTCAGCGGAACGACCAGAAGAACATTGGAATAAAAATTACCGTCATCGTTCTGGACAACAATGGCAGGTCGGATGCCGCCTTGTTCGGAACCGCTGTAAGGATTCAGATCCATCATGTAGACATCCCCGCGCTTGTACATCCAGTTTGCGGGCATAGGCGGATACTTTTTCTCTTTTTTGCCTCGTGTTGCCAATTTGGATTTCTCCTTTCTATCCGTATATGTAACAGTGGGCTGCTCGCACAGCCCACCCTACTATCTCAAACAGCAAAAATGCTGTGATTTATAGTTCTATACCTTTCCGTATTTGTCCCCGACATCCCCGGAAAACGAAAACTCAGTTTTCGTGTGGGAAATCTTTCAGCCGTCCGGCAGCGTACCGAATCCATAGGGTTCTCACCTCTCCGTGGTTCTCACCGAGCTGCCCGAAGGCAGAAGTATCATTATTCTGTGATGGCTCTTAGCTATGGAGAAGCTGTCATCCATTTACCGTCAACCTACCGCTCATTCCCTCAGTGGGAGATCATCGCATTTGTTACGGACGTGGCTCATCATCACAGGAACGTGACTGAAGAATGCGTGTTCAATTTTCAAGGGGCGGGATAGCTTGAGGGCTGCTTTGAACGCTTTCCGAAGCTATGGCTGTATTGTAACCGATGCGGAACGAAATGAACAGGAACTCAGAGTTCACAATTTTTGAGGAAAATAGGAAGTATCGTTCCTGTTTCTCGATGAGCCGTCAAAAATATATTTCTTGACTTTATGTAAGAAATGAAGTATTATACTCGTAAGAAACTAACTTACGAGTATATAAATTCGATAAATACACTTTGGGGAGGGAACAAAATGAGCCGATTTTACTGCCGCGATGAGGAACTTCGGAAGTTAAACAAACGATATGAGAATGGAAAGTTTGAATGCGTTGTCATTTACGGCAGACGCCGTGTTGGAAAAACTGCGCTGATCAATGAATTCTGCAAGGATAAACCGACCATTTTCTTCTCTGCCTTGAATACGACCGGAAAAGAAAATCTGGAAGCCTTGTCCAAGGCAATCATGAGTTTTGAACGACCCAATGCAGAATCATCTCCGGAATTTACAACCTACGATGCAGCATTGGACGAACTGACAGCTCTCTCCAAGGAGCAGCGGATCGTATTTGTAATTGATGAGTATCCTTATCTTGCAAAGGCTAAACCCGCTATTTCCGCAATGCTTCAGCACATCATCGACCATAAATGGACAGAGTCCCAAATGTACCTGATCCTGTGTGGCTCGTCCATGAGTTTTATGGAAAGTCAGGTTTTGGGCAAAGAAAGCCCTCTGTATGGGCGCAGAACAGCGCAATTCAAGATCATGCCGCTGGATTACAAGGAAACAGCGGTGTTCCATCCGAATCTGTCCGAGGAAGATAACGCCCTGATTTATGGCATCACAGGCGGCGTTCCGCATTATATCAACAAATTGGATGTTCGGGACAGCGTAGATGAAGCACTGATGGAAAACTTGTTTGACCGTTCCAGCTACCTCTATGAGGAACCGGCCAACCTGTTAAAGCAGGAGCTGCGTGAGCCAGCAATTTATAATGCAATCATCAAGGCAATTGCAGAGGGGGCTTCTCGCCTGAATGATATCACCACGAAAGTTGGTGAAGAAAACTCTGTGGTGGCGAAGTACCTCAAAACGTTGATAGACCTTGGAATCGTCAAAAAGGAAACGCCGATCACTGAGAAACCGGGCAAAAAAACGATCTATCTTCTGGCAGACAATTTTTTTCGTTTTTGGTACCGTTTTGTGCCGGTCAATGCAAGTGCCATTGATTCGGGGCGGATCGCAAAGACCTACCCCCATGCGGTGAAGCAGTATTTTCCAGACTATATGGGTCTGATTTTTGAGAAGATGTGCCAAGACTACTTGCTCTATTATGCGAATGATCTTCCTATCGAGTTGAGTGAGATTGGGCAGTGGTGGGGAACCGACCCTCAAAAAAAGAAGCAGATACAAATCGATATTGTCGGTAGGCCGGTTGAGGGCAATGACTATATCATCGGCTCCTGCAAATATCGCAATGAAAAAATCGGTTTGGACGAACTGGAACTGATTCGGGAATATGCAGCAGTCTTTGGGAAAGGAACAAACTACCACTACTACATTTTCTCGAAAGGCGGATTTACGGACGGACTACTTCAGGCACAGGAACGCGGAGAAGTACAGCTGCTTACCCTTGCCGATATTTTTGAATAACACAAGAAACGCTCTTGTCGGTGTAAAACCGGCAGGAGCGTTTCTTGTTGAAGTGATTATAAAAGACCTTTGATTTTTTCAAGATGATCTATAGCGGCTTGCAGTTCATTTTGAAACTGATCCCTAGAAGGATCTCGGCCCAAAAGAAGATAATCCATACTGACATGGAAGTATTCTGCAATATCGATCAGGATTTTTACAGAGCCATTGGAGCTTCCCCTTTCAAGATCGCCGAGGTGGCGATGGGAAACACCAAGTTTTTCAGCAAGTTTTTCCTGCGATAACTTCGCATTTGTACGCAAAGTAAAAATACGGTTACCAATAGCATTCGGATCAAAACTCATGTGTGACCTCCAAATTTTCGATAAAGCGTGAGAAGTCGAAAACTCGGAGTTGCTACGGATATCTAGCCGCTTGGGGCATCCACGAAAAACGGACAAACATAAAGCCTGCTCCTTTTTACG
>ENA-OUQL01000400-OUQL01000400.1-human-gut-metagenome-genome-assembly--contig:-NODE-400-length-19289-cov-6.21878_pt1 | contig 19289 bp, 19 predicted proteins | sample MGYA00237945_ERZ548829 | MGnify/ENA primary metagenome ERZ548829 (study PRJEB26490, sample SAMN05194708) | human gut metagenome | biome: terrestrial biome; feature: human-associated habitat; material... | reverse complement strand
ATCCCGGCAGACATTACTGCCGGGACTGATGCTGTTTTATGGACATCTACATTTATGCCGGGAGCGTTTTTGTGTATACAGGTAAATTCGATTTTATAAATTGCTGTGGCGGCGGCTCGAACCCGTTTGCAGGGTACTGCCGAGGCTGGTGATGCAAAGGAGTGTTGCGATGAGGAACACGCCGGGAATGACGATAATCTACCACGCGTTTGTGAGCAGAGCCTTTTTGCCGACAGAAACGCGTTACGCTTCGTATTCGCCGCGAATGTCTTCTTCCGGGGCGGGAATGGGGTAATCGCCTGTAAAGCAGCCCGTGCAGATGCCGAGCCCGTTCACCATTTCCGGCAGACGTTCTAAACGTAAATAGCCGAGCGTATCTGCGCCGATCTCCTTGCAGATCTCGTCGATCGTGTGATTATAGGCGATAAGCTGGTGGCGCTCCGGCACATCGATGCCAAAGTAACACGGCCACAGGAACGGGGGCGAGCTGATGCGCATGTGCACCTCTTTTGCGCCGGCGTCTTTCAGCATGTTCACAATCTGGTCGCTCGTCGTGCCGCGCACGATGGAGTCATCGATGAGGATGACGCGCTTATCCTTGACAACCTCGCGCAGGACATTTAATTTAACGCGCACGCTGGATTCACGGCTGCTCTGCTTCGGTTTGATGAATGTGCGGCCGACGTAGTTGTTTTTCACGAATGCCGTGCCGTAGGGGATGCCGGATTCCATGGCGTAGCCCTGTGCTGCCGCGTTGCCGGATTCCGGCACGCCGACGACGATGTCCGCATCCACGGGGGAATCTTTCGCGAGGAAACGGCCGGCAAGCAGACGTGCGGAATACACGTTGATGCCGTCAATGCGGCTGTCCGGGCGGGCGAAATAAATGTACTCAAAAATGCAGCGCCCCTGCTTTTCGGCGGGGAGACAGTGCGATTTGTCGGAGAGAATGCCGTTCGGCGTGATGGTGACAATCTCGCCCGGCTCTACGTCGCGGACGAATTCCGCGCCCACGGCGTCAAGCGCACAGGTCTCGCTGGAGAGGAAATACGTGTTGTCGCGCTTGCCGATACATAGGGGTTTGAAGCCATAGGGATCGCGCGCGCCGATCAGTTTGCGGGGGGACATGACCGCGAGGGCATAGGCACCCTCAATTTTGTCCATCGTGCGGCTGACGGCCTCCTGCACGTTTTTCGTCTGTACGCGCTCGCGTGCAATGTAGTAGGCAATCGTCTCGGAATCGATGGTTGTTTGGAAAATAGCGCCGCTGTACTTTAGTTTTTCGCGGAGGTCAACGGCATTTGTCAGGTTGCCGTTGTGCGCTACGGCCAACGTGCCCTTGATATAGTGGATGATGAGCGGCTGCGCGTTTTCGCGGTTGCTCGCGCCGGCGGTGGAGTAGCGCACATGGCCCACGCCGATATTGCCGTGCAGGCGATTGAGACGCTCCTCGTCGAATACCTCGTTTACAAGGCCCATGTCCTTGTAGTAATCCACCTTGCCTTTGGGGCCCTCGGTGTCGCTGACGGCGATGCCGCAGCTTTCCTGTCCGCGGTGCTGCAAGGCGAATAATCCGTAATAAATGGAAGAAGAAATGTCGTGTCCGTCAAAATCGTATGCGCCGAAAACGCCACATTCCTCGCCGGGCTTGTCCGTTTCAAATGGTGTTCGATCGTAGTTCATAGAAGTCCCCCGTTCCTCCGCAAACCGCGGTATTCTGCTGTTTGTGTTCTGTTTATCTGCCGAAAATACACAGGCGGCAAACGCCGTGAAAACGTTTCCCGCTTAACAGAATTATTATAATCGGATTTTTGTGAAATTGCAATTCTAAGTTTTAAAAACTGCAAATATGTGTAGAGGATGACAAAATCCTTTGACAAACGGCGCGCAAAATCGTTGAAACAAAAAACAAAATGCGGTATAATAGCAAGCGAAAGAGAAGTAAGCTTGCGGTAAGCATGGTTAAAAGTTTTGCTCAAGCTTTTTCAAAAGCTTGTCAGATTCCAAAGGTGAAACCTTTGGTCGAGCTCCGCAGAGCTCGAAAACCTTTTGCCTACCTAAAAGTCAGGAAGGGAAAGCACAACAGTCCGGGGGACTGTTGTGCTTTGGGGAACCCTACTAAGGGGTTCCCCGAATGACTTGCAGGGCAAGTCATTAAAAAGAAGAATATAGCTGCAAGTGATAAAAATGAAAAAAGAAAGGACCTCTCTATGCATATCGTTATTTTGGACGGCGGTTCTACAAACCCCGGCGACGTCTCTTGGGCGCCGCTCAGGGCGCTCGGCAGCGTCACCGTGTATGACTCCACTAAGCCTGAAGAAATCGTGGAGCGCGCAAAGGACGCCGAAGCTGTCATCTTGAACCGCAATGTTATAAGCCGCGAAATCATGCAGAAATTGCCGAAGCTGCGCTTTATCGGTCTGCTTGCAACGGGGTATAATACTGTCGATGTCAAAGCTGCAGGAGAACTGGGCATCACCGTGTGCAATGTGCCGCTTTATTGCGTGGAGACCGTCGCACAGCAGACGTTTGCGCTGCTTTTGGAGCTGTGCAATCACACCGAAAAAATAAGCGCTGCCACCCGCGGCGGCGACTGGGATAAAGCCGAAACGATGAGCCACAGCACGCACCCGCTGTTTGAGCTGTACGGCAAAACGCTCGGCATCGTCGGCTTCGGGCATATCGGGCAGACCGTCGCAAAGCTCGGCGCGGCGCTCGGCATGAAAATTCTCGTATACAGCCGCACGAAACGGGAGCTGCCCGAGAGTTATCAGTGGGCGGAGCTCGATGCGTTTTTCAAAAATGCCGATGTCGTCTCGCTGCACTGCCCGCTTACGGACGAGACCCGCGGGCTTGTGAACGCGGAGCGCCTTAACCTGATGAAGCCCACCGCGTTCCTCATCAATACGGCGCGCGGCGCAGTTGTGGACGAAACTGCCCTTGCCGAGGCGCTGAATAACGGCCGCATCGCCGGAGCGGGGCTTGACGTGCTTGTGCACGAGCCGCCGAAAAAGGATGACCCGCTGCTTGCCGCCCAAAACTGCATCATCACGCCGCACATCGCGTGGGCGTCCCGCGACGCGCGCACCCGCCTTATCGAGACCGTCGCCGAGAACCTGAAAGCGTTCCGGAACGGCACGCCGCAGAACGTCGTTTCGTGATTTTACCCCTCTTTTCGCTTTTTGCGGAGACTTCAAAAGTCTTCTGTAAAAAGTAACGCAGAAAAGAGCAAAAGGCGAGAAATAAATCTCGCCTTTTGCTCTCTTTTGGGGAGGAGTTGTATTGAAAAGTCGCGGTAACGTTTACCGCAGAGCTCGTTGTCATTTGTTATGGCTCTATTATAACGACTGAAATATCGATTGTCAACGGTTTCTGCAACAATCTCCCTTTTGCTATTGTCGCACAAATCAAACTTAAAATTTGTGTACAGTTTGCACATAGAATTTGACCGTACTTTTCCACAGAAACCGTTTGAAATCGTATCTCACCCTTAAATTACCCGCATGTTCTCTGCTTTATGCATGAAAAAGAGAATTTTGTGTTTGACGGAGGTTTTTCCATGATAAAGAAAAATGATTTGTTTGAAGCGGAGATCACCGCCATGACCGCCGAGGGCAGCGGCATCTGCCGCGCAGATGGCATGGCCGTGTTCGTGCCCGGTACCGCCGTGGGCGACCGCTGCGTCGTGCGCGTCGTAAAAGTCCTCAAAAAGTACGCATTCGGGCGGCTCGAGGAGCTGCTTACGCCGTCACCCGATCGCACCACACCGGATTGTCCCATTGCAGGCCCGTGCGGCGGCTGCGTTTACCGCCACATCACGTATGAAGCGGAGCTGAAGATCAAAACGCAGCGTGTCCGCGACGCCTTGGAGCGCATCGGCGGCTTTGAAAATATCCCCATGGAGCCGATCCTCGGCGCGCCGTCCCGCACGCGCTACCGCAACAAATGCCAGCTGCCCATCGGGCTTTCCAAAAACGGCGAAATGCAGATGGGCTTTTACGCCGTGAATTCCCACCGTATCATCGACACGCACACCTGCCTTTTGCAGCCCGAGGTGTTTGATCGCGCGGCGGAAGCGTTCCGCGCGTGGCAAAAACTGAGCGGGGAGAGCATCTACGATGAAGCGGCGCACAGCGGTGTTCTGCGCCACCTTTACATGCGCTGTGGCGAAAAGAGCGGTGAGGTGCTCGTGTGCATCGTCGCGAACGGCGCAAAGCTGCACGGGGAAGACTTGCTCGTCAAAATGCTGCGCGAGGCTGTGCCGGAAATTACCGGCATTGTGTTAAACATCAACCGCGAGCGCACAAATGTCGTTTTGGGTCGCGAGTTGCGCACGCTGTGGGGCAAGCCCACGATCCGCGATACGCTCTGCAGGCTGGAGTTTGAAATTTCGCCCCACGCGTTTTATCAGGTGAACCGCACGCAGGCGGAGGCGCTTTACAGCAAGGCCGCAGAGTACGCCGGGCTTACAGGTGCGGAAACGCTGCTTGACCTCTACTGTGGCACCGGCACCATCGGGCTTTCCATGGCGAGCCGCGCGAAGAAGCTCATTGGCGCGGAGATTATCCCCTCCGCTGTTGAAAATGCCCGCAAAAACGCCGCGCACAACCATGTCACGAACGCCGAGTTCCTTTGCGGTGACGCCAAAGACGCCGCGCGCATCCTCTACGAGCGCGGCGAGCGCCCCGACGTCATCGTCATCGATCCCCCGCGCAAGGGCTGCGATGCCGCCGTTATCACGACCATCGCCGCCATGCGCCCCACGCGCGTCGTCTATGTCTCCTGCGACCCCGCCACTCTCGCCCGCGATTTAAAGCAGTTTACCGCCGAGGACTATAATATTGAGGCCGTCACCCCCGTCGATATGTTCCCGGGTACCGCACACGTGGAGACGGTTGTATTGATGTCAAGAGTAAGCAAATAAAGGCTGAAAATGCTTGTAAATAAAGGGATTTCTATTATTCTGGCAGCCAATTGCCGGGTGGTGGAAAGCCCTTTATTACTATCTCGGAAACAAATCAACCGCTCTGTTCAGTAGGGGTTGAGAATACAGATTTGCTTTCGGTGGGTCGAGAATACAGCTTAACTGTTTTTGCCCATAGGGTTGAGGATACAGATTCGTTTAAATTTTCGAGAAATATTGAATTTGGCCGAATTATGTGATATACTGTTTTAATCATGATAAAAACCCTATCTAATGCTGATATAATCGTGTGGAGGACGTTATGGATAAAGAAACCAGGACTGGTGGGAGACCATCAGGAAGAATGAAAACCTCTAAAATAGAAATTGCGATTGAGCCAGAAATCAAAGAAGAATTCATGGAAATTCTTCGCTCAGAGGGTAAAAAGGCTTCTGTTGAAATTGGTTCATGGATTCGAGAATATATTAAAAATGCGAAACAGAATGCTTGATGAGATATCATCATCTTGCATTGAAACACGGAGAAAATATGGAGACAAATAGATATGTGCTAAGCCTGTTCTCATCCGCTGGAATTGGTGAATTGGGTATTAGGGCAAGTGGATTTAAGATACTTTTGAGCAATGAACTGTTGAAGAGCCGTTGCTTACTGTATGAAGAAAATTTCCCAGAAACCAAATGCCTGTGCGGTGATATTTGGGAATTAAAAAAGGATATATGCAAGTCTTGGAATGACTTTCAAGTAGGCAGTCCGTATTTGATTTATGCGACACCTCCCTGCCAAGGAATGTCTTTTAATTCTGTTGGAAAGAGATTGCAGGAAATTAGGCTGGGAAGGAAGCCAAAAGATGATCCGAGAAATAGGCTTATTATCCCAACGATGGATATCGTTAAGCAATTAAAGCCAATGTGGTTGCTCTTGGAAAATGTGCAAGAGATGCAAAATACCATCATTCCTGATGAAGATGGCAATTATAAGAACATCATTGATTTCATTAGAGAACAACTGGGTCCTGACTATGTCGGCGGTCCAGAGGTTGTAAATTGTGCGGATTATGGTATTCCTCAAACAAGGGTACGCTTAATTACAATCTTTACCCGTAGCGAGCAAGGGAAAAAGCATTATATACAGAATGGGTCATTCTTGCCGCAAAGAACTCATTCGGGAGTACCGACTGATGGAAAGAAGAACTGGGTTACATTAAGAGATGCAATCGGTGACTTGCCTTCGTTGTCTGGTGAACGTGGGAAGAATAAAGATAAGGATATTCCATGGCATATTGTTCCTATCATGAAACCCGAGAAGTTCTGGTGGGTGAAGAATACGCCAGCAAACGAAACTGCTTATAATAACCAATGTGTTGAGTGCGGTTGCACAGATAATCCACGACATGGAATGCGGTTTGTTGATGGGCGGCATACTTACAAAAACGACACCCCGATATATTGCATAAAATGTGGTGCCCTTTTGCCAAGGCCAACGATGATCGATAAGGAGACGGGTGAAAGAAGGCGAATCAAGGGGTTTGATAGTGCCTACAGAAGAATGTCCTGGGATACTCCTGCACCAACTTTAACCCAAAATCTTCAAGCAGAGGCATCTGATAAAAAGATTCATCCAAGCCAGAATAGAACACTGTCCGTATATGAAGGACTGCGCTTGCAGACCATTTCCGATTATGATTATAAATTCAGTGTGGACGGGAAAAAGATAACTGCAAATAGTTGTTGTAAAGTAATCGGAGAGAGTGTTCCACCTCGTCTTATCGAGTTAATTTGTAGGAATATTACCGAAATTGAGAGGAGCGAGTGATAATGCCTATTTCAAAAGATATAACAACACAAGCTCCTCAAACCATGGTAAGCCTATTTGCAGGCATTGGTGGATTTGAACTGGGCTTCCAGCGTGCTGGCATTGAAACGACTTTAGTTTGTGAGATAGATCCCATTGCGCAACAAGTTTTGAAGACAAATATGCCGGAAACCCCAATTGTTAGTGATGTATGTGAACTGCCGGACATCCCAGAAAATACGGATATTCTGTGCGCAGGTTTCCCTTGCCAAGATATTAGTACAGCTGGTGTAAAAACGGGGCTATCTGGTGAGAGATCTTCTTTAGTGAGAGAAGTATTTCGTTTGCTGCGGAAGAAGAAGGTTGAATGGGTAATCTTTGAAAATGTGCCTAATATGCTCCACCTAAGAAAAGGGGAAGCAATAAGAGAAATCGTTGAGGAGTTAGAATCCCTTGGGTACAATTGGGCATACAGAACTATTGATTCATTGGCCTTTGTCCCTCAGCGTAGACGAAGGGTATTTGTTGTTGCCTCACTCCATTCAGATCCTCGAAATGTCATATTAAGTGGGAATTCAGATAAGGAGCAAGGCGTAATAACTTCCGAGGAGTTCTCTGAGCCGTGTGGGTTCTATTGGACTGAAGGAAAATATGCATTGGGATTATATCAGAACGGTATTCCTACATTAAAGGTTGGATCGTCAATTGGTATAGCCTCACCGCCAGCGATTGCATTTCCGAACGGGGACATTGGATGTCCGGATATTCGAGATGCAGAAAGATTTCAGGGTTTCCCTGCTGACTGGACCAAATCTGCTGAAGAAATCACCAAGCCTTCATCAAGATGGAAATTGGTAGGTAATGCAGTAACAGTCGATGTTGTTGAATGGATTGCAAACAAAATAAAGCATCCGGAAATCTACGATGCATCGAAAGATAAGGAACTAAAGAAAAATGCAAAATGGCCCAGTGCTGCTTGGGGCTGTATGGGTAAGAGATATGCATCTACGGTCACATTGTATCCCGTAGAACGAAAAGAGGTTTCACTTCTGGAATTTCTTGAATATTCATGCAAGCCTTTATCTCTGAAAGCTGCGAAAGGCTTTGACAAGAGACTTAGCATGGGAAAAGTACGGTGCCCCGATTTTTTCAGAACTGCGATTAAGAATTATGTAGAAGCAAAGGAAGATGAAAATGCCTGAAATAACACTTGACTCTTTTAAGGAGACCTTAGATGTACTAATCGATGCTAATCCTCATGCTCGAAATAAGGGTGACGAATTCAAGACCTGGAGCAAAGATAACTTCGATTGTGACGCAAGAATTTCTTATATAAAAGAACAACGACAGATCACAAATCGTGTATCTGAACAGTTTAGATATTTTGCCCCTATAGTTGTGTTTGTATGTGTTCCAGAGGTAAAGAGAGATACCCTCATGAAATACATTCTCGAAAGAGTGTACAAGCAGTTGGAAAATGTTGCGATAATTGGAGTTACACAGTCCGACGGGCAGAAAAGATATACGTTTGAGCAGCTGATTGTTTTCAAGCAGACTGCTTACACTGAATGGGCTACCCCTGTTTTTGGCTCTGTAAAAGATGCCAATGTACTTGCTGATGAGTTGGGAGTAACTATCGATCCATTGGATGAGTTCGGAATTGATTTTGCCTGGTATGTTGGTACGACCGGAAACGATGCTCAAGGACAGTGGCACGATTTTTCGGATGAGTATATTGAGCAAGGTATATGGGAAAACGGATGGGATGATAAATTCCTCGATATAGTTAACTCAATCAAGATCGGTGACCGGATTGCGATTAAGTCAACTTTTACCCAGAAGTATAATCTTCCTTTTAATAACAACGGTAAAAAAGTTGGTGCTATGAGAATTAAGGCCATTGGAGTTGTTACTGGAAACAGCGGTGACGGTAAACACATTCAGGTTGATTGGACCCGTCTGGATCCTGTAAAAACGTGGTATGGACCGGGGACTCTTCGTGAGACAATACATTCTGTTAGTGCCAATGATGGTTATGTTAAAAAGCAATTGTTAGACTTTACATTTGCAGATGCAGAGCAGGACTATTCGATTTGCGAAGAACGCTATACTGATGATACCGATACAGATACCGGAGTGGATGAACCTGCAACTGATGAAAACGGTGAGGGTGTCGCAATAGCAACCGTTCCTGTTGTTGATGAGAGTTTGCGATTGACTACAGGCTGCAATGTATTGTTATATGGTGTCCCTGGTTCGGGTAAAAGCTGGACTATTGAACATGAATACTGCAAAGCGGATACTAAAGTTGAAAGACTTGTATTCCATCCTGATTACACGTATTCCGATTTCATCGGTCAGATTCTCCCTGCCGTAGATGCAGGTGGCCAAGTTAGTTACAAATTTACCCCTGGTCCTTTTACCAATATTTTACGGGATGCATACCTAAATCCTGAAACGGAGTACATCTTGATTATCGAAGAAATTAACAGAGGCAATGCCCCGGCTATTTTCGGCGAGGTATTCCAGTTGCTGGATAGAAAAGTGGATGTGCGTAAATTCGGTGATGATGGGTTACCTGTCGGAACAAGTGAGTATGGTATCACAAACGCCAATATCGCCACAATCGTTTACGGTGATCCGACTCATAAGGTTCGTATTCCGTCCAATTTATCCGTCATAGGTACAATGAATACTTCGGATCAGAATGTTTTTACTTTGGATACTGCGTTCCAAAGACGATGGGATATGCGCTTAATTGAGAACAGCTTTGACAATGTTGATCCTTTACTTGCAGAGGCAGAAATATTGGATACAACCATCAGTTGGAGAAGTTTTTGCACTGAAATTAATAAAATCGTAGTGGGTAACGGTGCAAGAATGTCTTCAGCTGAAGACAAAAGACTTGGTGCATACTTTGTCCATTTAAGAGATTTGAAATACAATTCTGATATGGGAAATCTCGGGAATGGTGAGTATGATGAACTTAAAAGCAAAGAGCGCTCTGGCGCATTGTCTGATGAGGAAAGAACCAGACTGTCAGCTATCCGAGACGCAATGAAGCAGAATCGCAGATTCCCAGAAAAGGTTATCAAATATCTCTGGGATGATGCATTTAAATTTAATCGTGAAGTTATCTTTGAGACAACAGAATATCAGAGTCTTGAGCAGGTAATTCATGCATTTATGTATGCTGAAAAGCTCAACAGATTTAGAATGTTCAAGGAAAACGTTAGGAGTGCATTCTCTGAATCAGAGGGATAAGGTGGTGAAAAAATATGGATTTGGATCAGGCTTTACAGTCCATCCTACAATTTGATATAAGAAAACACTGCCATGTTAATACGAATGAGGACGGAGACCGTTTTGTTGGTATTAAAGCTGATTCAGACAATGCCATGGTTTACTTCCCTATCGGTTACCAGCTGCCAGAAACTGATGCTGAACTCAGAACGGATATTAAGCATTTGATTCAAGTCTTATCCGAGTTTACAACAAGAGATGATCGCTTGTTGGCAATTAATAAATTTGCAGCACCTCAGTCTGTTGACTTCCCAATTAATGCATATACTAATGTCATTGAGTATTATTTTGCCATCGGCGGCAAATACTATGTGGAAACAGAGCAGACTTATAAGACGGCTCCTACTGGTAAACAGGACTGGGCAAGGACAGCGAGAAAACAGATGCCGCTTGTGCAGAGCAAGAACGGCATCAGCTCCTTCATCTTTACCCAGTTTGAAGTGCGGGCATCAACTCCGAACGATACAAAGCTAATTACGCAGATTAATCGTTTCTGTGTCTATGAAGCCTTTAAGCGTTTGGGATGGCTGTATCTGAAACCAAGGATAAGCTGACCACACTAAAGACGGCGGCAGAACAGGCAAATACAGCACTTGCCAACGAAGACATCTCGCAGGAACAATATGATGCCCTGCAGAGGGAAATCATCGAAACCGAGCAAGACCTCAAAAAGCTGGAGGAACAGGCAAAGCAGTCCGATGCGGCACTGCAGAAGATTGCCGCAAACGGCGAAAAGTTGAAAACGGTCGGAGACAACATTTCCTCTGCCGGACAGAATATGCTCCCTGTTACTGCAGCGGTCACAGGTCTTGGAACAGCGGCAGTCACCACAGCGGCAAACTTTGAATTCTGATACCGAAATGATTGACCTCTTATTTCGAGGTACATTGCCGTATGAGCCGGATGTTCCCATTGCCTGTGATGGACTGACCTTTGTGGCAGAGACTGAATTGGTGCTTCATTTTATTTCTGAAGTGGGTATTCTCAAAACAGTGCTGACTCCATTCCTGAACACTTCTGAAAATATGACAGCTATCAGCAGCTCCTACAATGATGACGGCACTTTCTCGACCGAGGGATTATCCGGCTTTATGTTCAATGGCATAGCAGCATCGCCCATGTATATTTCCAGCAACCATTGGCTTGGATTTGGAACAAACTCCGAGCAGTTAAAGATTCTGAGAAGGGACGGCTGCTCCACTTCGATATACAGACAGCTTGGAGAAACCTCGAATGGGCTGCAATTTCTAAAAATCCGCTTTGAGGGCTATACCGTTTATAGCAATCGTGTTGAAAGCAATCGACTGATTTTTGAACTGTTTTTGCTTTCCAACAATGATATGTTCCTTAATGTGATTCAGACCCCGACCAGCGGTAACACCGGTACATCAGAGCTGATTTGCAACGGAATGACAACCGCACTTACTCTTTTCGATGGCTCTGGTGGCGGTACGCAAGTCAGCGTCTATCATCAGGACAGTGACGGACGGTCATGGAAAATCATATATGCCATGTATGAGCAGAAAGGCAGTGAATCTTATGGCTATCTGCTGAAACAAGGCGATTCCTATTACACCATCACAGACGGTGAACTGACTGCCTGCGATATTAAACATCTGACCGCCGCCATGTTTTTGAAATACGGATTCGAGGAACTGCCGTCCGCAGAGCTGCTGACACCGCTTGTAAATCCTGAGTTCTATTTCTGGAAAGCAAGCAGTAGTGAAGGACTGTTGAAAGCTACGCTGAAAGCCTATCCGTATCCGCAGGTGCTTGATGCTGTTGCTGATATGAGCCACATTTCCATTATTGGCATTAAACTGCTGACAGCAGAATATTCCGGCGATGTTGGTGTCTGTATTTCTCTTGATGATGGAGCAACATATAGCGATGAAGTTTTGCTGGGCGATTGGCTGAATACCGATGTGGATGAATTGTGGAACAGTCTGCCGGAGAGCCGAAGGGTGTATTTTCACTTTGTCCTGCATGACAATGCGGCACTGTCACGCTTCAAAATCACCTACATTAATTGAAGGAGGGCATGAAATGCTAAAAGGAACGATGAAAATTGAACTGACCGATGTCAAAACTGGGCAGACGGAAACAGTCATAGAACACAATATGGTCACCAATGCACTGGCGAATATTTTCAAGCCGCTTGGACTGGTGAAGGACCCAAGCAGAATGTATGAGAGCTTTGCACCGTATTACCAGAAGCTACTTGGTGGTTTGCTTTTGTTTGATTCCAATATCGAAGAAAATGCCGATATGCTGTATCCGCCAGCCGAAGCTCAGTTGGTTGGCAGCGCAGTGTATGGTCAGCAGAATAATACCACTGGCAAGGTGCGAGGGAGTTTTAATCAGACGGAAAGTGAGCTGAACCTCACCGACCGTTACATGAAATATGTGTATGATTTCCAGACATCTCAGGCCAACGGCACGATTTCCTGTGTGTGCCTGACTCATGTCAATGGCGGCTATACCTCCTACGGTAGTTCGGATGCCGTTTTTAATTCAGATCACCCGCTTGCTGTCTTAGTGGATAATGGCTATCTGCAGTATGTATACACGAGCTATACCAATGCCAATACAGGCGATAAATATAACGGATTTACAGTAGGCGTGACAGAACTGCTTTTTGCAATCGACCTGGATACCGATGCGGCATATTATCTGCGATTTGATAGCGGTACGAAACTCACCATCACCAAGCGCAGAGCGTATCTGAAAACAGTGTCTGTGTTGGAAAATCCGAGAAACACGAAGCCGCTGATGGAAGAATGGACGTTGGACGAGGGATTTAATATTTCCGGACGAAATTGCTATAACTTCGACCCGGCTACGAATGCTCTGTATGTATGTGGCGCGTCAAATTATCAAACGAAAGTAAATGAAACTTTTACTGTGCTGAAAATTGACTTCGGGACATGGAAAACCTCAACCTACACGATTACCAATACATCGGATGTGACACTGAACACGGATGGTATGCGGTACGCCTATGTGCATGATGGCTTTGTTTATGTGAAAAACTACAACAGCCCATACCATGTTTATAAATTTGAACTTACAAATTCGGCAAATGTGGTGAAGCTCAAGGAAACTGGGATGTCCGGTATTCCGGGACTTCCGGAGTTTGCAATCAACGGTCGCATTTACTATGACGATAGCGGAAGTGATCTGTATATTGCAGATAGTGCGACAAATGAATTCCTCAAGCCGGAGAACAACCGTCTGTACAGTAGCAACCGACATTACTGTTATGCGCCGGTTCTCGGAAATCCCATGCTGTATTTCATCAGCTGCGGTAATTATACGACAATCGGATTTGCGGTGATCTCGAACTACCTCGCCACTATCAATAATTTGTCCGAGCCGGTCACAAAGACGGCAGACAAGACCATGAAGGTCACATATATCATTCAGGAACAGTGATTTCATTCGGAATCAGGCAGTTGTCCATTGTGGGCAGCTGCTTTTTTCATACCAAAATTTAAGATCGGAGGAACAACATCATGAAAGAATTCTGGAACACGATTCAATTTGTATTTGCGGCAGTCGGAGGTTGGCTTGGCTACTTCCTTGGCGGCTGTGATGGTCTGCTTTACGCACTGCTTGCCTTTGTGGTGATCGACTATATCACTGGGGTGATGTGTGCCATTGCAGACAAGAACCTCTCCAGCGAGGTCGGCTTTAAGGGAATCTGCCGCAAGGTGCTAATTTTCCTGCTTGTGGGCATTGCCAATGTGCTGGATGTGCAGGTTATCGGGACAGGCAGTGTGCTGAGAACTGCAGTGATTTTCTTCTACATTTCCAATGAGGGTGTGAGCCTTCTGGAGAACGCAGCTCATCTTGGTCTGCCTGTGCCGGAGAAGATCAAAATCGTATTAGAACAGCTCCATGACAGAGCAGAAAGCGAGGATAAGTAAAATGGCTTATACAAACAGCTCCTTGGTATCCTATACCAAGCTCAGTCCGAATCATTCTGGACAGAGAACCCATTCCATCGACCGCATCACACCTCACTGCGTAGTAGGTCGGCTTTCTTGCGAGAGCATCTGTGGATGCTTTACCAGCCCTTCTCGTCAGGCCTCCTGCAATTACGGCATTGGCAAAGACGGCCGAATTTCTCTCTGCGTGGAAGAGAAGAACCGCAGCTGGTGTTCTTCGTCCAATGCCAACGACCAGCGTGCCGTCACCATCGAGTGTGCCAGTGATATGTCAGAGCCGTACACGATGAACAGTGCCGTTTACGATTCTCTTGTCAAGCTCTGCACCGACATCTGCAAGCGTAACGGAAAGAAGAAACTGCTCTGGTTTGCTGATAAGGACAAGTCCTTGAATTACAGCCCGAAGAGCGATGAGATGGTGCTTACCGTCCACCGCTGGTTTGCCAACAAATCCTGTCCGGGAGATTGGCTGTATAACCGTTTGGGTGATCTGGCGGCGAGGGTAACAGCTTCACTTGGTGGTACGGAACAGACACCGACTGCTGACAAGACGGTCTGGTACCGTGTCCGTAAGACCTGGGCAGATGCCAAGAGTCAAATTGGTGCGTATAGGGACCTTGCCAATGCGAAAGCCTGCGTGGACAAGCATCACGGATATAGTGTATTTGATGTAAATGGTGTAAACATCTACACATCGAAAACAACAGCATCCACCGTGCCGTTCAAGGTTAAGGTTGCAATTTCTGACCTTAACATCAGAAAAGGTCCCGGCACAAACTATTCGAGAAGCAAATATATCCCTGTCGGTGTGTATACGATTATCGAAGTGCAGTCCGGCACTGGCTCCGCAAAGGGGTGGGGCAGGCTGAAATCCGGCGCAGGATGGATCGCTCTTGATTACGCTGCCCGCATCTAATTTCATAGTAGGATATCTCGTTTGCTCGTCGTGGAGGTTCATTCCTCTGCGGCGGGCTTTTTCTGCGTTTATGGGGGTTGTTCTTTTTCCTAATGTAACAGAGGGATAGACAAGTTCCCTCGAAACGGAGGACGAGACTATGCAGGTAACAAAGATTACTTCCCCTAAACAGCTACAGTCATATCCCTCAGAGAGAATGACCAACGAACAGCTTCAGAATGAATATAACTATATCCGCGCTGAGCAGATTACACGAAAAATGCTGAAAAAAGGGCTGATTTCCACTGGTGAATATGACCGCATTATGACCGAAAATCGCCGTATATTTTCTCCCTATCTTGCCGATTTATATCCAGATAATGCGTTGCTATAGTGCGGACACAGAGGTAATATGTGACCTACCAAAAGGGAGGTGAAACTATGAAACGGATAACAAAAATCGAAGGAAATACAGCATTTTTGAATCCAGTGAAAAAGACCCGCGTGGCTGCCTACTGTCGTGTTTCCACTGGTTCGGATGAACAGCTTTTGAGCCTTGAGACACAGAAAGACCATTACGAACGATACATCAAAGCACACCCGGATTGGGAGTATGCTCGATAAACTGAGCAGTCCGCTGATGCTTGAGAATATTAACACAATTTTGAAAAACAACCCGGTTCTGCTGGAAACATGGCAGACCATTGCACTGGAAGATATTCTGGGAAGAGAACTTATTGTGGATTCCTGCTATGTTCCTATTGAGGGACAGGCTCTGAGGAAGAATCTCATGTCTCTTTCTGTGTAAAATACGGAGGCAAGATGTCATATGCTGTTATTTTCTACGCTACTTGAAATCAATGATACAATGACAAAGGACTCCTTTATCCAGCTGGTTCTGGAGTGGAATCAGGGCAGTCCTCATGAAGAAAATATAATTCAAGGTATCGAATGGAATGGCGAACGAAATGTCCGATATGGTACCGAGACACTGTGGCTTGCTATCGAGGAATACCGAAATGAGAACATCATCGCGGTTCGCTATGAAAAAACCGAAGCAGATGGTGTGGTCTGGGATACCGACTACGTTATGAATTTTAATGACATGAGAATGTCTATTCAACTCGATCGTAGTTATTTGGAAGAGGCACTGGCCGTTGACCCAACCTTTTCTACACCGCATTTTATCACTCTACTGATAGAACACGGCTATTTGAAGGATGATGGAATTTTGCCAATGCTCCGCAAGCCGATTTTCATTAAAGCTGATAATGTCGACTTGTTGACGGATGTAATCAATGGCACTTCAAGGTATAGACTCCCTGTTGTGTATATCTCCAAAACATACTACGGTGAAGATCCGGTGGATATTTGGAAATTATCTGGAAGGTTGAAAGGTGTTGCCCATGTGCTTGTTGAAGAAGGTACATGGCTGAACGGAAGAATCCGTCGGCAGTGTGATAACAAAAATGAATTCAACGGCGCTATCGGTGTATACTTCCCCAATAGTGCATATGGTCATAAGAAGTATCTATATCGTGCATACGATGGAATTGATGCTGTTCTGTCTGAAAAGGTTATTCGTAGTGTAATTCAGTACTGCAACGCTCAAATGATGGATAAGCTGTATACTTGGCAAGGCGTAAATAATGCACTTCTTAGAGATCGATTGAGTATGAGAGGTGCAGAATTGCTGGCGGCTGAATCTGAGAAAAACCGCGTGGCAGCAGAAGCAGATGAACTGATTGAATCTGTAGACGAAGACATTCAAAAGCTGAAAAAACAGGTTGAAGAATTGACCCATGCAAATGAAATCCTTACTTACGAGAACCAAGGGTTGCGTTCTAAAATGAGTAGTGCAGATAATATGCCGATACTGTATTTGGGCGAAGAGGAAGAATTTTATCAAGGCGAAATCAGAGAGATGATTCTGGACGCTATTGCTGAGAAACTCAAAAATCTTGGTGAGAAGACACGAAGATGGGATGTTCTGACTGATGTGCTTAATGCTAACGATTATCAGAATATTCGAGACGAAAGAGAACGCACCGTGAAGATTTTGTTTAAGGATTACAAAACCTTATCGGCTTCAATGCGTCAGCAGCTTTTAGAATTGGGCTTTGAGATTACTGAGGAAGGTAAGCATTATCGACTCACCTATTACGGCGATGGACGATATAAAACCACGATTGCTAAGACTGGAAGTGACTGGCGTGAGGGAAAAAACATTGCATCTGTAATCCTTAAGAGCATGATGTGATGGAATGGGCAATAAAGGAGCACACTATGAAAGCGATAGATACAGAATTGACAAAGTTTTTAGGGGCAGAGTCTCAATACTATGTTCCTATTTATCAGCGAAAATATAGCTGGAAGAAGGATAATTGCTTAAAATTGATAGATGACATTCTAAAGGTGGCAAAAGATAATGAAAGGCCTTGTCATTTTATTGGCTCTGTCATCTATCTTGCAAAGCAGGACGCGATGCATGCTTCCGCAGTAAAGGAATATTTGGTGATTGACGGACAGCAGCGTCTTACTACAATCTCAATTGTGTTACTTGCTCTTGGGGACTACACAAGAGCGAAAATAGTTGATGATGTTGATTATAATAAAGCAACCACATCATTAGAAAAATTGTCTCGCAGATATCTGACAAATGAGGACGAGACTGGGGATACATATTACAAAGTAAGGTTAAATGAAGAAGACTTCTATGCATGGATGAAACTTCTTGAAAATCGAACTAAGCCGGATGATATTAAAAGGAGCAAGATTTTCGAGAATTATGGAATCATCTACAAGGCTCTTTGTGACAGTGATGTTGAACCTCAATTGGTGTATGATGGAATAAAAAAGCTGAGATTAGTCGACATCTGTCTTGTTCCCGAAGATAATGCACAGTTAGTATTTGAGACGGTGAATAGTACAGGATTGCCGCTTTCTACTGCTGACAAAATTCGCAATTTTCTCCTGATGACAGTCGAGCCGTCAAAGCAGACAAAACTGTATCTGGAATATTGGCATCCTATGGAGAAATCTCTCGGAATGGAATCTGGTGAGTCTTCTCAATTTGAAAGTTTCTTCAATTATTATATGACGTCTGTTTTGCAGCGGCAGTTAGTTGGAGATTATTATGATGTATTCAAAAATTACTACTATGAGAACAAAGCTGCTGGAACAGAAGGAATTGTAAAACAAATCCATCAGTATTCTAAGTACTATACAGAATGGAATACCGCTTCTGATAAAGGCACGCGTATACAAAGAGCCTTATTTAAGGTCCGGAAGACAGGACAGTTTAAGATTACTCCAGCAATCTTAAAACTTCTCTCGGACAGAAATGACGGTCTCATCGCTGATGACGATGTTGTTGAAATTCTTACAATTATGGAATCGTATTGGATGCGTAGAGCTATATGTGCGTTGCCAACTAATACTGCTGGACCGGTCTGTATTTCTATGCTGAAGAGCCTTAATGCTACCAATCAGTTAAAATCATTTAAAGCAAATCTCTTTTCGTTGACTTGGGCACAGAGAATGCCAAGTGATACTGAAATTAAGGACACGCTCAAAACCCTAAAAATTTATTCATTAAGTTCTTCCAGGACTAAAACGATTCTGGATAAACTTGAGAATAATAGAAGAAAAGAGTATGTTCCTACTTCGGAGTATACAATTGAACATATTATGCCGCAAACACTGTCTGATGATTGGAAATCTGACCTTGGAGTAGATGCGAATCGAATTCATGAAACCTATGTCCATACAATTGGCAATCTTACATTAACTGGGTATAATTCTGAGTATCAGAACAAGAGGTTCTCGGATAAAGTTGATTGTACTGACAAGGCAGGAAATGCCATAGGATATAGACACACACCAATAAAAATTAGCAGTTATTTGACAACTGTAAGCAAATGGGGCGAAGATGAAATTTTAGCCAGAGCAGAAATGCTATCAGATGAATTAATTACAATATGGAAGTATCCTAAAAAAGACTAATAGCAGTTGTCTTTTAAAAGAATTAAAAAACTGCTATTTGTTTCCGAGAACTAATGATAATAACCGGGACGAAAGCGGTTAGCCGACTTGTTTCCGAGAACGAACAGGGGCAACCTAACATCAATACTGTCTCCTCGTCCCATGTCGAGACGGTAGTACTGCTTTCCCACAAAAAGCCAGACGGACATGGAGAGGGCTTAGCAATAAATGAATCTAATTTGGAAGATACAGATAAAAGCAGGATGAAGAAGGCATAAGACGAAGAGAGGCTTTTTATAAAATGAAAATAGAAAATTATGTAGAAAACATATATTCTTTAGGTGAGACTGTAACGGGACAGACACAGGCTATGTCACAGGCCGTACGGAAAACACTGGAAAATAATGGCGGGGTAGGTATAATGACAGGATCTTATGACCAA
>ENA-OUQL01000376-OUQL01000376.1-human-gut-metagenome-genome-assembly--contig:-NODE-376-length-20055-cov-9.26495_pt1 | contig 20055 bp, 27 predicted proteins | sample MGYA00237945_ERZ548829 | MGnify/ENA primary metagenome ERZ548829 (study PRJEB26490, sample SAMN05194708) | human gut metagenome | biome: terrestrial biome; feature: human-associated habitat; material... | reverse complement strand
TGTAAGGTCGAATGCAGCGGCTGTTTGGGGCAAATAAAATGGATGATAAAAGCTAGAATGAATGTATGAAGAGAATCAAAAACTTGATTCTCTTTTTTAAAATACATACACTGACAAATATCTATGTATATATTATGTTGAGCATAGACAAGTCTGTTGGCTCATCAACTTCCAGTTTGCCGATCTACGGCAGCCTTTCAATAGGCTGCCGTATTCGCTTTTCAGAAGATTTTTATTTGCACATTTGCCATGATGAGCATCTGCGGATACAATGGAGGCAGAGAGGAATGGAGGTGCTGTAAATGTTTCGCCGTAAAGCAGAGAAACGAATGGTTGAGCTGTCCCCTGACGAGGCGCGGCTGATGCGGGAAGCGCTTCTTGCTTTTCGCAACAAGCTACTTTCTGCCGGAAAGCCAACAGAGGATGTGAACGAGTTGATTATCAAGGTGATGAAATGAGGAGGAGCGCGTTTGGCAAACTTTTATATTTCCGATCTGCATATCGGGCATGAAAATATTCTGCGGTTTGATAACCGCCCCTTTGCGGATGTCAATGAGATGAATAACAAGCTCATAGAGAATTGGAACGCCAGAGTACGCAGCGATGACACAGTATACATCCTTGGCGATTTCATCTGGGCAAAGGAAAGCGAGTGGCCATCCATTGTCGGTTCACTTACTGGCAATAAGGTGCTGATACGGGGCAATCACGATCCCAAGCAATTCAGCGCTGCCACAAAGCGTATGTTCCAAGAAATTACGGACTTGAAGGAAATCAAGGACAGCGGCAAGCATGTTGTGATGTGTCATTATCCGATTCCCTTCTTCCGTGCCAGCTTCGCTTCGACAGCGTTCATGCTCTACGGGCATGTCCATCAGACGATTGAATATGAGTATATCGCAAAGCTGCGCCGTGAGGTAAAGGCAAATTCCACCGGTTACGGCACGCCGAACGGTAACTTCATCAATGTCGGTTGCATGATGCCGTATATGGATTACACGCCGAGAACGCTGGATGAGATTATAGAAGGAGATGCAAGGTACCATGAAGAAAATCCCGACGCTCTTTGAGCGGGTATTTGATACATACATTGTCTCCACGTGGATGATCTGATTTCGACCCAAAACCAAATAATCTTTACGCAGCCGCTTGGTTTCCAAAGGAAATCAGGCGGCTTTTTCTATTGAAGGGGTGATTTTATGATATGGGAAGCCTAATCTACTATGCTGTGCTGTTCCTTGCAAAGGTGCTTGACAATGCACTCAGCACAACAAAAACAATACTGATTCAAAGAAGTCGGTGGTTACTTGCCGGAATTGCGGTGGTACTGTCCGACTTTATCTATTTCTGGCTGACAAAGAGAATTGTTTCAGGTGACAGCAATTGGGCGATTCTCATCGTCTCTCTTGCTGGCGGCGTGGGCTGTGCACTGGCTTGCCTGTTCAGTGAGAAGTTGTCAAAGGACAGAACCTATGTAAATGTGATCATGTCGGATAATCTCGAAGCTATGCAGAATTTCCGGGACTTTCTGGCTGCGCATCACATTACGAATGTGGCTGCCGACACCTATACCCTGGATTGGAGCAAGAAAACTATCTCCATAACTGCATACCCGGAAACAAAAGAACAATCACGCCTGATCACGGAATATATCGAAAACAGTCCGCTGAAATTCAAGCGTGTTGTTCATAAAACATAATAGGAGGAAGCAAAATGACAAACGAAGAACTGAACACCGCTTTATACAAGAAGGTGTTCGCAGAACAGGAGAAGTATCGGGAGTGGCTGCTTTCCCAGCCGCCCGACGAAATCCTGAACCACTGCTACGAGTACACGGTACGGGAGGACATCGTGCTGGCACTGGAGGAATACGACTTGTCCGATAAGCAGTGCAAGGCGCTCCTGAAATCGCCCAGTCCTCTTGCAGATGTGTTCAAGGACTTCGAAAAGCGGGAGACCGACCACATGGACAACATCCGGGACACCATCGAGTGTCGTGCCAATGCGGTCATCCGGGCCGATTTTCTGAGAGCCCGGCGTGAAGCGAGGTGATGCCCTATGAGCTATATTGCTGCGGAGGATGTTGCCAAGGCCAAGGAAATGGATCTTTTGACTTACCTCCGCAATTATGAACCGCAGGAGCTCGTCCATGTATCCGGAAACACCTATTGCACCAGAGAACACGATTCCCTGCGAATCAGCAATGGCAAGTGGTGCTGGTTCTCACAGGGCATTGGCGGCAGATCGGCGCTGGACTATCTCATCAAGGTGAAGGGCATCCCTTTCACGCAGGCAGCAGAGATCATTCTCGGACGGGAGGCAGAAAAGCCTCCCGTTTTCTATCGCCAGAAGGAACGAAAGCATACGAATTTGCTGATGCCGGAGCTGTCCGAAACAACGGACCGCGTGGAGAAATACCTGCAAGGCCGAGGAATTCACCCGGTTATTATCCGTTATTGCCTGGATAACAGGCTGCTCTTTGAGTCTGCAGATTACCACAATGCGGTGTTTGTCGGGCATGACAAGGACGGTAAAGCGAGATATGGTGCTCTGCGCAGCACTGTCAGCAGCTACAAAGGGGAACTGACCGGCAGCGACAAACGCTTCTCTTTTTTCTTGGAGGGAAAGCCGAATGCGGAGCACATTCATGTATTTGAATCCGCCATTGACCTGCTGAGCTTCGCAACCTTGGTGCTGCTTGCCGGGCGCGACTGGAAAAGTGAAACCTATTTGTCTTTAGCCGGTGTGTTTCAGACTAAACGAGAGAATGTTGTGCCGGTGGCCTTGAGCAGATTTCTTGACGAGCACCCATCCGTCCGCAAGATCCATCTTCATTTGGATAACGACGCCGTCGGACGAGGTGCTGTGAAAGGAATTGTTGGCGGGCTGCAGGGAAAATACCAGGTCTATGACGAGCCGCCCGCTCATGGAAAAGATGTAAATGACGAGCTGAAAATCCGTGTGGGACTTATGAGAGAAAGAAAGGAGTGGGAACGCACATGAAGATTGCAATTTATCAGATCAACCCGGACCGGGACGAGAACAATGTGGCCTTCTTGAACTATGAAAATCTGGAGCGCTTTCAGGACTCTGCCGCGCTTCGCAGCGAGATCTACGACAAGGTGTTTGAGGGCGAGGTGGAATGTGGCACCCTGGAAGAAGTGTACCAGATGTTCAACCTTGACCATCCGGACGGATACCGGGGCAGGTCCCTTTCCGTTTCGGATGTGGTTGAGGTCGTAGGTGAGGAAAAATCCACCTTCCATTTCTGCGACAGTATCGGCTTTCGGGAAGTGGATTTTGACCCGGATATGACCGAGCCCCTGAAAGAGAAGAAAATCAAAGTGGTGCTCTGTGAACCGGGCAAGGTTGCCAGAGTTGTAGAGATCGGGACGGAGCTTTCCGATTTGCAGAGGGTAGTCGGCGGGCTGATCGAGCCCTATTATCCCTTTGAGGAGCAGGTCTGCATCGTCTGCAACGATGAGGGCAAGTACAACGGCATGCGGCCCTGCCGCGCCATCTACGGAGAAAACAGGGAGATGATGGACATTATCTTCGGCCCCTTTTTCATCTGCGCTTGCAGCACGCCGTACTTCGGCTCACTCAACAAGGAGCAGCTGGAACGGTACAAGAAGCAGTTTCAGAATCCGGAGCGCTTCTTTCGGGTCGGCGGGGAAATCAAGGCCGTCCCCTATAAGCCCGAAAAGGACCACGAGCGCTGATGGAGGTGATGACATGAAGATGATCGACGATGTAATCATAATCGGAATCGACAGCGGCTACGGCAATATCAAAACCGCAAACTGCTGCTTCCCGGCAAGCGTTTCCACCTATGCCAAGGAGCCAGTGTTCAAGGAGAATCTGCTTGTCTTTGAAAGCAAGTTCTACCTGATTGGTGAAGGGCATAAGGAGTTCCTTGCGGATAAGACGAAAGATTTGGACTACTATGTGCTGGCGCTTGCAGCTATCGCGCGGGAACTGAATATCCGAAAAATGACCTGCGGCAAAATCAGAATTGCGGCAGGTCTTCCTCTTACTTGGGTCAGTGGTCAGCGGGACGAGTTCAGGGACTATCTGATGCAGAACAAAGCCGTGGACTTCTCGTTCCGAAATGTCTCCTACCATGTGGAGATCGTAGGCGTGGATGTGTTTCCCCAGGGCTTTGCGGCGGTGGCAGACCGGCTTTCTGACTTTCGGGGCGTAAACATGATCTGCGATATTGGGAACGGCACCATGAATATCATGTTCATCAATGACAAAAAGCCGGTTTCCGGGAATATGTTTACGGAGAAATACGGTACACACCAGTGCCTGCTGGCCGTGCGGGAGAATGTCATGCGTGCGCATCACACCACCGTAGACGAGGCAATTATCAATCGGGTATTCCGCTTTGGTACGGCAGATATCAAGGAGGAGTATCTGAAAACCATTACTGACACGGCCACCGATTATGTGGAGGGCATTTTTCAGAGACTTCGTGAGCACGAGTATAATCCGGAGCTGATGAGGCTGTATTATCGCCAGTATGCGGCATGGAGAGAAACGGATGAAGGAGGAAACCGAGAGATCGTATTCGGCAAGCTTGAAGCTTGCAGCGATGACGATACGGTTATCTTCATGGAGTGCAGCGAGGAAACCAGCAAGGAGCTGAAGAAGGACTGCCATCGCAGGCAATACATCAGAGATCGGAATTTGGAGACATCGTTTCAGGTGATATCCTACAGCACCATGACCTTTCATGATGCGGATATCTGCGGTGAGGATGTTCTCGAGGATAAGGATTGCAATGTGGAGGAAGAGGTTGTCCAGAGTCTGGATATCGAAAGAGTCAGAACCGCGCTGAAAGCACTGACCCCGGAAGAACGCGATATCATTATGAACTTCTACTTCTCGGAGAACCCCTTGTCGGGCGAAGCACTTGCGGAAAAATTTGCAACAACAAAGTCGAGCATTTACCGCAGAAGAGATCACGCGCTGAGGAAGCTGAAAAGCATTCTGGGTAATGCGTAAAAAGCACCTGCCGAAGCAGGTGCAGGAATGAAATCACATCATGGGGTTTTCCAATAGGTCTTCCACATTGCAGCCGAGAACACGGGACAACTTGTAGAGGATGTTTGCCTGCGCCTTGTCAATGCCATTGACCCGCTGTTCGTACATCTGAATGTTGCGCAGATTCACGCCGGACTGCTCTGCAAGCTCTGCCTGAGATAAGCCCCGGTTTTCACGGATGCGCTTCAGGTTGGAATCGCCTTCCGCTGCTTTATAGAGTTCCTCCATGGTATCGATGAAACTTGTAATGTCCATCTCGTGGTAAACGGAATACATCCCAATGATCTTGGAAAGTGGAATGCGCTCAAAGATATCCTTGAAACGACGGCCAGTAAACCATTGGTACTCTGCAACTGCCCAACCGGCCCAATATTCAGGGGAGCAGTCCTCTGCGTTGGTTGGTGCTGGCAGCTCCTTTGGACCGTATGCCTTTGTGATGACCGCACGGGCCAGCTCAACACCGGACATCCCTGCGACATAGGCGGGGTTGCCTCGTTCAAATTGTTCGGCGTAGCCGGTATTGATGAAGAGTGCTGTGATCCAATCCGGTTTTAATTTGCAGTCGTTGATTGCATAGTCGAAGAAAGAGGAAAGACGATCCTTGGCGTTATTCAAATAAGATTCGCTGTATGCGTGGGTCATCGTTGTTCATCTCCTCCCTCAAGATATCCAGCACGAAGATGTCGTCCCGGTAAGACTTGCTTTTCTTGATCTCTTTACGGTAAGTATCCCTCGCTTTGGTATCTCTATCCAAGAACTTGGGGTAATAGACGCTCTTGCTGACCGGATAAGCATTCACAAAGTGCAGCCGATCAAAGCCTTTTTGGGAAATGATAACCGTCTGCTCTCCGAGCTTGCCCAGCTTTAGAGCCTTGTTCAGACTTCTGAGCGGTAAGGTGTTGGACACAAAGGACTCTGCATACTGAAAATAGGAATCGTCTGCCCGATAACCGATCACAACATCGTAGCCGGTTAAATCAATTGAATAGTGGTCAATAAGATAGTCCCTTGCATCAACGGCAACTTCGGAGTCCAGCTTGAAGGTGCGGAACTGAAGCAGAAGAGCCATCCAGTTCAGAACCGTATGCGTTCCGTCCAACAGATTCAGCACCTTCAGCCCTTCCGTGTCAAATGCGTAGCTGTTGACAAAACCGTCTGTGTTCTTTTTGCAGGCCCACTCACGAGCCATTTCATCGACGCGGGTACAGTAGAAACCCATGCCATAGTCGTTGTGCGGATTACCGATATGAATATCCGGAACCTCGATGATGTGGTCGGTTCCATGAAGCAGTTGAATGACGCTCATAATATGAAGCCTCCATTATCATTGTAATGATACAACCACATCATATCATCCTGATGATAGTTTTGTCAATAGCGCATGAGAATTCATTCCAAAGAATATGACTCCTCCCTCCTAATTCTCCCTGTTCCGAAAAATAATTTGGAAACGAGCAAAAAACTGTGGGAATCTCGCAAAAAAATTCGGCAAAGAGAAAGTGAGAGGGCAATCTCATAAAACCCGGTAGGAGTGATTCACATGAATAACAAAATAAACATCAACCCCAGCTCGACAAAGTGGCTCGAAAAAGATGATCGGGTCGTCGCTGATTACTTTTGCGATTTGGGCTTCCGGTCCCTGAAGCAGATCCTTGATATGCGTGTTTTCGACCTGATGAATATGCAGGGCCTGAACGCTGTTCGAGTCGAGGAAGTGATCATCTGCTTATATAAGTGGCTGAATCCCAACACAGCTATCGATGAGGCTATCTATAACGGTATGATGTCACAGCCCTTCCTCTATACTCTGTGGAGAAAAGAACACAAAGACCTTGCTGCAATCAAAGTCGGCGACTTGGTGCTGACCCCCGGTATCAACATGAAAGCTATCCAGCATTTCTATGATGCGATCCGTAAGGCGTTTTTCAAATCGGAGGAATACAACTGGAGATGGTACAAGTTCCGAAACAGAAGTGAATATGTGACCTATCTCCGGAAACACGAGGAGGCGGAATAAATGACGCGAACAGAAAAAGAAAATCTCGTTCCTGTTTGGGAGCGCATTACCATTAGCCTTGAAGAAGCTGCCGCATATAGCGGTATCGGCGTGAGGAAGCTGCGGGATATGACCGATAAGCCCGAATGCAACTATGTTATCTGGGTCGGAAACCGAAGAATGATCAAGCGGAAAAAGTTCGATGAATACCTTGAGTCGGCCTATTCTGTATGAGTCAAGTATGCGATTTGCTTGATATGGGCTGATTCGCAACATTGGAAAACGAGATGTCTCTATGTATCCTTAATGGTGCCAAGAGAAAAGCGAAAGCAAAGGAGTGAAGACTATGCAGTTTCAAAAGAAGGAAAAGCGGCAGACAACCGTTCGCTTTGATAGCCACCATGTCAGGCTACGCACCGGAGAGGTACAGAGAAAAACCGGCAGCTATATGTACCGCTGGACAGACAAGCTCGGAAAACGTAATACCATATACGCTGCAACATTGGAAGATCTCCGGGAGCAGGAGGAACAGATTCTTGTTGATCAGCATGACGGCATCAAAGCCAATATCAAAAATGTCACGGTGAATGATGTATATGAGCTTTGGTGCCAACTGAAAAGAGGCATCAAGGACAGCACCATGAAAAACTACATTTATATGTATGAGCTGTTTGTGAAGCCAACTTTCGGAAAGAAGAAGCTGGTACAGGTGAAAAAATCGGATGTGCGCCGATTCTATAACCAGCTCATTGACGATAAGGTCCTGAAGCCGTCTACGGTAGATGTCATCCATAATATCGTCCACCAAGTATTTCAGATAGCCGTCGATGACGATATGATTCGCAGCAACCCTGCGGCCAATATGCTTCGAGAAATCAAAATGGCGCACGGTTCGGAAATCGAGAAAAGAAAGGCTTTGACCCTTGAGCAGGAAGAATTGTTTCTTGGCTATCTGGCCGGAACTTCAAAATACCAGCACTGGTATCCTGTCTTTTATATTATGGCGAATACCGGAATGCGAGTGGGGGAAATCACTGGTCTGCGCTGGTGCGATGTGGATATGGAAAACGGCATCATCAGCGTGAACCATACGCTGGTGTACTACAACCACAGAGATGAGAAGGGCTGCTACTTCTCCATCAATACACCTAAGACAAAAGCCGGTATTCGGGAAATTCCCATGACCGAAGGTGTAAAGCAGGCATTCCTCATGGAAAAGGAGTTCCAAGAGGAGTGCGGAATGAAAAGTGTCAGCCACATTGAGGGCTATTCAGACTTCGTGTTTGTTAATCGGAACGGCGAGGTGCAACATCAAGGCACACTGAATAAGGCTCTGCAACGGATCATGCGCGATTGTAACAGCGAGGTCCTTGAGAAAAAGGGCGTAGACTCCGATCCGGTTCTTCTGCCTAAGTTCTCGTGCCATGTGCTACGGCATACATTCGCTACAAGAATGTGCGAGAGCGGTCTGAATGTAAAGGTCGTGCAGTCTGTGCTTGGTCACGCCGATGTAACGACCACGCTCGATATTTATGTGACGGTCACGAACGACCTGAAGAAACGAGAAATCACAGCCTTTGAAACATATTTGAAAACCGGGGCCAAGCAAATGGCAAATGTATAATATGGTTCTCTCCCCCTTGCGGTCGCAAAATCTGCGATTGCAGGGGGTTTTCTCTTTTTGCACATTTCTCTTATTTTGAGGTTTTTCTTATACTGTTAGCAGTACGCAGGAAGGGCGGCAACAGTATGGAAAACAGTTTGGCAAATAAGAAACCTTGGCTTGTAGCTGAATGGTCAGAAAGAAACGGCAGCATCTCACCGGATGATGTACCCTATGGTTCTAAAAAACTATATTGGTGGCATGGCAGTTGTGGCCATGAGTGGCAGGCCAGCGCAAAGGCAAGATCAAGCGGCGAGAATTGCCCGATTTGCAGTAACGCCAGAATCGTTGCAGGTATCAATGACCTTGCGAGTTTGAAACCGGAACTACTGAAAGAATGGTCGCCGAAGAATACCATCCAACCAACAGAGATCGGTGTTGGCTCTCATAAGAAAGTGCTTTGGATAGGAGCTTGCGGACATGAGTGGAGCGCAGAAATCCGAAATCGAGTCAGGGGAGCCGGTTGCCCCTACTGTTCGCACAACGCAGTCCTTCAAGGATTTAACGACCTTGCAACTGTACTGCCGCAGGTTGCAAAGGAGTGGTCGCCTCGAAACGCACCGCTCAAGCCAACACAGGTAACGCCTTATGCAAATCGGAAAGTTTGGTGGAAATGCGAACAGGGCCATGAGTGGTTTACGCTCATATCTACACGGGCTTATGGAAGCAAATGCCCTTATTGCAGCGGAATAAAATTGCTGAAGGGATTCAATGATTTAGCTTCGCTCCATCCGCAGCTCGCATTGGAATGGTCACAAAAAAACGGCACATTATTGCCGGAGGATGTCAACGAGCGCTCCACCAAAAATGTCTGGTGGAAGTGCAGTACCTGCGGATATGAGTATAGGGCGGTAATCAAATCCAAAGTTCATGGGTTAAAATGCCCAGTATGCACGAGGAACGCTGTGTTGCCTGGTTATAGCGATTTAGCAACTACAGACCCGGAGCTGGCACAGGAATGGAATGCGGCAAAAAACACAAGAAAGCCCACAGAGATATCAAGACTGTCACAGTACCCGGTTTGGTGGAAAGGCATTTGCGGGCATGAATGGAAGGATAAAGTGTTTCACCGTGCAGTTGAAGGGGCTGGCTGCATCTACTGCGAGAAAGCATTTCTTAAGGAGCTGCCATATCTGCTTGTAACGATGTATGCAAAGCAATATGGGCTTGCGACACGCACAGACGACGAAAAACTGATTGGGGCACGGATCGATGCGGTTATCCCGGAACTGCGGCTTGCGTTTGCCTTTTCTCAAAAAGGCACTGATAGAGAAGCCAAAGTTGCAGAGGTTCTTCACTTCCTGTGCAAAGCGAAAAGGATACCGTTATTTGTGATACGGCAGAAAGACCCGATTGCGCTTGCCACAGAAATCAAGCAAGCCTTCGCTAAAGCAAACCTATTTATAAATTCGGATAGTCAAAGGGATGTTGCCCATCTTCGGAAGCGATACTTTGCTCAAAAGAACAATGGAAACTAAAAAGAGGAACTGCGACTTGCAGTTCCTCTTAGTTCTTTTGATTCGTTTTTACTGCATGGGCAAGTAACATGTTGAGTGCGTCCTGCTTTGCTCGCTCATCAGCTTTTCGTGATGCGATCAACAAACTGAGTTCATATTCAGACAGTGTAGAGTCCTCGATGTCCTGCCTTCCCAGCAGGTAGTCAACCGTTACACCAAAAATATCTGCCAGTTGGATCAGAATGTCAATGGAAGGCTGCCTGGAGCCGGTTTCATAACGGGAGTAAACCACGGAGGATACGCCCAATGCGGAGGCCACTTCTGCCTGCGTAAGACCCTTGCGAGTGCGAATATCCTTGATGTTCACAGGCACGACCTCCTTCCTATATACTACATTAAATTATACTACCGGAACGGAATACGATATATTACCGTATCGGTAAATGACTCGTTGACCAGCTACCGTTTTGGTAGTATCATATTCCACAGGGGTAAATGCTTCGTGTCACTTCGCGCCATCTCGGAATGCGGAGGAATACATGAACCTAAAAGAAATACGAGTCAGTCGCAAACTCAAAGTACAAGAGGTATCTGACTATCTGTGCTGCTTGCCATCTGTTTACAGCCGTTATGAGAATGGCAAACGAGAGCCATCCATCGATATTCTTCTGAAGCTGTCCAAGCTGTACGGCGTTTCAGTTGATTGTCTGATTGGAAATGATGAGGTCGTTGACACGAGCATAACCGAAAAAGAAGCTGCAATGATAAGCGCTATGCGTCAGGCGGACGAACGAGCCAGACAGGATGCAATTGCCTTATTAGAGCTGCATACAGGGAATAAGAAAATCTAAACAGAGAGGTGCAAAGTGACAGGAGCTTTGCCCTCTGTATCTTGAAAGGGCACCGTGCAAGCGGTGCTCTTTCTTTTAAGGTCGCAAGGCAGCACGCACTTTTGTGAGCATCCCTTTTGCGAGGTTAAAAGCAGGAAAAGTGCGAGCTTGGACACCGTTTTTGCCAAAATGGCTCAGTGAAAAGCGGTTATTGCCGAAACGGCGATGGAAGCAGATGTGTCACCACCTTATAATAATAGTAGTGACTTATGATCCCTATCTGCTTTGAGAAATGTGCGAGGTTAGAATGGAAGGTTCCGTTTACCAATACTACGCAAATGTCCGAACTGAGCCGGTTGAATGGCTATGGTATCCCTATATACCGCTTGGGAAGCTGACGGTGCTCCAAGGCGATCCCGGTGAGGGTAAATCTACATTTGCGTTGAATGTCGTAGCAAGAATTACGACAGGACAGCCTATGCCGGATGGTGTTCCTGCTAAAGGAAAGCGTGTTGCGATCTATCAGTGTGCTGAAGACGGTATTGCAGATACAATAAAGCCCCGTCTCCAGCAGGCCGGAGCGGATTGTGAACGAGTAGCTTATATCATAGACAACGACATTGCATTGACACTGGAGGACGGTCGAATCGAAACAGCGATCAAGGACACACACGCCAGTGTATTTATTATCGACCCCATTCAGGCATTTATCCCGCCTGATGCAGATATGCAGAGTGCTACCAAGATGCGCTCTGTCCTGCGGAAGCTGGCAAATATTGCAGACCGTAATAAATGCGCTGTGATTCTCATCGGGCACATGAACAAAGGCAACGGTACCAAAACATTGTATCGAGGGCTTGGATCTATCGACATTGCTGCTATTGCACGAAGTGTGCTCATGATCTCAAGAGATGAAAGCCGCCCTGACATCCGATACATGTATCCGATAAAATCGAGCCTTGCTCCGGAAGGACCTGCAATTGCTTTCTCGTTCAAAGAGCATGGCGGAATCGTATGGCACGGCAAATATGATCTGAATACCGCAGAACTCATGGACAGCATCACAGTAAAAACAACCAAGCGGGAACGAGCTCGTGCAAAACTTATTCAGCTTTTGGAGCATGAAGATCGTCCGGCAAAAGAAGTATATGCCGGCCTTGCTGATATAGGCGTTGGAAGCCGTACTGTTGAGAAAGCAAAAAAAGAACTCCAAGTCACAACTTACCGTTCTGGCGGAAGTTGGTACTGGAGTTTGCCAAAACCCAAATAACCAATGATGTTTACCGGGAGATGAGATGATGGAGAACTTGGTTTGGAAATCCTACTATCACAGTATGAATGGGCATGAGATTCGGCCATTTAACATATTTGAACATGGGAGATTCAGAGAAGAAGTACGGAAGCTCTTGCTGAAATGCACAGAGAAAGAAGCATTCGCTGAGGAGCTGCACCGTTCTCTTTTCTACTATTACTGCAGTAAATGTGAATGGGAAGTTGTCATCGGACCTTGGTGCGGAGATCGGGGCACGAAGGAAATCAAAGTCGATGTCTATATGCAGGTCATGAACAACTGGGATATCTTCGTGGATTATGTTTGGAACGAAGGAAAGAAGCAAAGACGATGAGTGTGAGCACAGATACAGAGCGGATTTTCCGAATCGGTGGCTATGTAAAGCGGGCAAAACTGAATCTGCGCAATGAGCGTGAGATAAGAGCCTTTCATCGAAATGCGATTGAAAGACGGTTTGGTGATTTTGAGGATGGCACACTCGTGGATGTTTATATCGATATCACCGGTTATAAAGAAACGGCCAAGCGTCCTGAGATGCTGCGGCTTATGCGGGATTGTGCAGATGGAAAAGTGAATCTGATTTTTGCAGAAACCAAAGGATATTTGAGTGCAAACACACGCGAGTTCTGCTACTGGCTCCATTTCATCTTTAATCTGAAAGAACGGGTAGACATCATAACCGACGATGACAAGTTCAACATCAACACGATTCTCAACGCAGACAAGCAGCGTGAGGCACTGATAAAAATGGCTGAAGACTACATTTATCTGAATCCGCCTGACCACCAGAAGTGGTTGAATGGAGTGGTTTCTGCCATCACAAACTTACGGGAGGACGGATAGGGATATGGCAAAGGATGAAAACAAGGAATCGGAAATCCGAGGCGATGAGCAAGAAATCGTAGACCAGCGGCTTCCGGTGTGGCGTCCGCAGGATGCTGACCGAGAATATTACCGGTATGAAACGAAGAAGAGAATCCAGCATTATACGGTTCCGCCGCAGACTATTTTCCGTCCAGCAAAACCAACGCCTACCATTCGAGATGCAGAGCATAAGCGTGTTGCAGTTTATGCCCGTGTGAGTACGAAGAGCAAAGAGCAGGTCTCCTCCATCGAAAACCAAACAAAGTACTATACAGAGAAGATTGCCAAAACGCCCAACTGGGATCTGGCGGAAATATACAGTGACGAGGGCAAATCCGGCACATCGAAAAAATGGCGTCCAGAGTTCAAACGAATGCTGGAAGATGCGTCGAAGAAGAAAATGGATTTGATCGTTTGTGCCAGTGTGTCTCGTTTTGCCCGTAACATCTCTGACCTGATTGAGGAAGTGCGGAAACTAAGAACGACGAATCCGTCAAACCCGGTCGGCGTGTATTTTGAAACGGAGGACCTTTATACGCTGGACCCGAACATCAACGAAAGGCTCCAGATGCAAGGCCTTTTTGCAGAGTGGGAATCCGGCAATAAAAGTCGCCGCATGATCCTATCCTATGATCAAAGAATCTGCACTGGACAGTTTCCACTATCCGATCTGCTCGGTTTACGGCACACAATAGAGGGCGGTTTCATCATCGAGGAAGAAGAGGCTAAGACCGTAAAATATATCTTCCTCGCTACACTGTGCGGATACACCGCAGAAGAAATTGCAGAGGTGCTGACGGATAAGCAACGACCAACACTTCGGGGACGTACTGAATGGACAGCCTCAATGGTGAAAGCAATTATGGAGAATGAACGGCGTTGGGGTGATCTTGAGGTTCGGAAAAGGGTCGTCATTGACTATAAGGAAAAAGTGACGGCGAAAAACGATGGTCTGAGAGAAGGAGCCTACATCCCCCATTACCATGAGGGAATTGTATCTCCTGAAATTGCAAGAGCAGCACATATGATGCGAGCCAGCCGATACAAGTTCGGAAGTGTCCCGGATGTTTATGTGATCGATAGTGGAGCACTGAAAGGCTTCGTCAGTATCTCCCCGACATGGAGCGGCATCGACAATCGGGCTTTTCTGGATATTTCACGCCAAGTTTACAACGAGGATGAGTTTTGCGAGCTTCAGCGTCGGGCAAATATCATGAACGGCAGAACACACAGCAATGTCGTTTCCATGACGCTGAATGATTACCGGGTTGCACCCGGTGTCATGTTCATGACCCGTAGTGATCCGCAGCTTACATTTTCGCAAAGAAGTATGAAATTGAATGCAGTCTGTTGGGAAAAACTTGGGCAGCAGAAATATGTAGAGTTCTTGTACCACCCGGTACTGGAAGTAATCGCAGTACGAAGCTGCAATGCCACAAACCCCAATGCGGTGCTATGGGACGAAACGAAAAAGTCGGGTCTTCAACTATGTACTTCCGCATTCTCAAACGCCGTCTATGATAAGCTCGATTGGATGAGAAAGTATAAATTCAGATTCAGAGGTGTGACCCGTGTCAGAGGGGGCGAAAGGATCATTTTCTTTTTTCTTGATGAACCGCAGATCTTGGTTGGAAAGGATAAAAAGCACCTTGATGCTATGGACACCTCAGATTCAACCGTAAAGTACATTCCCTATAAGGAAAGCGAGTGTGACGGTGCGGCTGGTTTGGTGGCAGGAATCGCTTACCCTGAGAACTGGCAGGAACAAGTTGGTGTCAGTTATGAGATCAAACAGCAACGAGGGCGTGTCCTTGATGCGGTGTCTTCAGCAGATATTCGCAACCATGGTACAAAAGTAGTGAACCCTTTTATAGGAGTAATCCCTACACACGGAGAGCTTGAAGATGAATTAGAACAAATCTATGAGGCAATGTAACCGGAGGACAATATGGATAATGATAATTTTTCCTTTCTCGCTGATGCAGAAAGCTCGATAACGGGAGATAAAACCGAAGGGTACACGCCCAAGGAGCAGGAGCTGATTCATCAATTGGTTCAAGAACGACTGGGCAAGAAAAATGCCATCGAGTTTGAATCTCTCGATGACTATGTTGTTCCGCCCAAAATGTTCTTCTCCATGATTAAGAAACCGGCTGTGAGTATTCGTGCAAACAGAATGGAATTTAGTATGTCAGCGATCCGGCTGTTTGAGGGAGTACAGCACGTCCTTCCTATGCTCAGTGAGAATAAAAAGCGAATGGTTGTGGCCATCTGTGCGGAAGAAGAAATCTCTTCGATTGAATGGGCAAGACTAAAGAAAGATAAGTGGGTCAACCGTTCTATATCCTGCCCGGAATATGTCCAGAGCATTTATAAGATGATGAACTGGAATAAGGAGTGTCGGTACAAGATCTATGGACGGCTTGCCAATTCTGAGCGAGGGCTGGTTCTGGTATTTGATCTTGCATCCGCTGTTATGTTTGATCCGCTGCCGGAGGAGTACTTTGACAAGCACACCGGCAAAATGAAGAAACGCATTGTTAAATACTATCCTGATGAGATCCGCATGAAGTTGGGCAGGAGTTATTCGGATTATGAAGCCCTTCAGCAACGAAGCAGCTTCGAATCACTATCCGGATACATGGACACCAGCGGAGGCGCTGTTCCCGCTACGGTTTCTGAAGAGCTGGCTGCTTCCATCAGTATGCAGGAGCAGGAGAAGAAACGGGAGACTTTGTTTGGCACGATTATTGGAAATGGAGGTGACGATGATGTCCGAAACAACGAATGAGGATAGAATGTACCCAATCGAAATGACGCTGCAAGGCGCTCGCTGCTGTATCAGTATCGGCAAGGGCGTTATAAAAGCCTTGGGAAAGCCGAGCCATGTCTCAATTAAAATTTCAGACAGCCATGATTCTTTGAGCGTTTTCCCTTGTGATGAGGATGATGTGATGGCTTTCCGAGTTCCGCTGAAACTGTTCACCGATCACAGATGCGTCATGAGGATCAACAGCAAGCAATTTGTTCATGGAATCATGCGGACAAACCAGATGGACACTTCAAAGACATATGTTTTATCCGGCGAGTTTCTGGAAGAGAAGAATACAGCAGTATTCTCGTTAGTTGAGGGCGTCAGTCTTCGTACACAAAAAGGGATGGCGCAGTCATGAACGATTTCGTCAGAGAGTTTTTTGAGGATCAGCCTGAATTACTCAGGCGATATGAACGCAACGAGGCACGATATATCTTGCAGCTTCCGAAGAACTACGATACAATTAGCATTGACTTTGGAATTGATAAGAATGAGATGAAGCGGCTGGTGATTGCCCTTGCCGAGCTTGATCTGACCATTGATGAATGGCTCTGCTTTAAGATGAAAGAGCTGATTCTGGCCGACAGACTATCCAAGGAAAACAGAGGCGAAGAATAAGGGATTATGCGCTACTATGTTATCTCCGATGTTCACGGATACTATACGCAGATGAAGTCTGCTTTGGAAAAGGCAGGCTTCTTTTCCGATACAACTCCTCATAAATTAATCATGCTCGGAGATTTATTTGATCGAGGGCATGAGGCGAAACAGCTTCAGCAGTTCATATTGGAGCAGATGGAGCAAGACAAGATAATTCTCATTCGTGGAAACCATGAGGACCTATTTGTGGAGCTTGTGACCACGGATGCAGGGATGCCATATAGCTATCACAAATCAAACGGAACTTATGATACTGCACTCCAGTTGACGGGCTTTGATCCAGTGATGGCATCTATACGCCATTATGATTTTGCCGATGCAGCGAAAGACACACCGTTTTACAAAGAGATTATCCCAGCGACGCTTGATTACTTTGAGACGGAACACTATGTTTTCACGCATGGCTGGATACCAAGCATTCCGAACAGGGATAAAAGCTACAGCTATATTTCTTCTTGGAGAGAAGCAGACCGTGAGCAATGGAATCAAGCAAGATGGTTCAATGGCATGGATGCAGCACAGACCGCAGATGAGAATAAGACCATTGTTTGCGGACACTGGCATACTTCGTATGGCCATAGCAAATACGAACACAAGGGGACCGAGTTTGGAGAAGATGCGGACTTCTCTCCCTATTATGGTCCCGGAATTATTGCCATAGATGCCTGTACAGCGTTCAGTGGAAAGGTAAATTGTCTTGTGATAGAGGATTAACGGCGTGGCGTAGTACGGGATTGAACTTTGCATATCCGTTTATAACCACGCTTTAGACGGGCACAATATAAAGAGTGAATGTAAGCAGAGTATTGAAGTTTTTTCTGGATTCCTTACGGGACGACCTGAAACCCATTGAAATTCTGAGATTCTACTGTTATAATATTAACTACAATCTTTCGGAGGTGCGAAAGGTTGGAGTTGCACCACATACACCACTTGGAGCACCACTATGGTGTATGCTTTCAGCAGGGAAATGTACAGAGTTATCACACACGGGAAAATGTGACCTGTAAGCAAAGCACAGTATTAACAGGGCTTCTACACAGCTATTCCATGTGAGGAATCTTATCCCGACAATGAAGTCGTTGGATGCTGACAAGAAGGTTGAAAAGCGTGTTGAGGCTCCTGCGGAGGCTGCTCAGGCGGCTCCGGTCGTGGAGGAAAAAATCGATTTTTCCAATGTTCAGATCGAGTCACTGTTCCAGGATCAGGTGGATTTTGACACCTTCTCCAAGAGTGATTTCCGTGCCGTAAAGGTCAAGGAATGCGAAGCTGTGAAGAAGTCCAAAAAGCTCTTAAAGTTCGTTTTGGACGACGGAACCGGCGTAGATAGGGTCATTTTGAGTGGTATTCACGAATATTATGAGCCGGAAGAACTGGTCGGTAAGACCTGCATTGCAATCACCAATCTGCCTCCGAGAGCGATGATGGGTATCGACTCTTGCGGTATGCTTCTCAGTGCTATCCACGAAGAAGAAGGCGAAGAAAAGCTTCATCTTCTGATGGTTGATGACCACATTCCGGCAGGTGCAAAGCTCTATTAAGATGATGTAAAGATGTACCGTTTTACCAAATAGACGGGACGTACTTCATTTGATAAAAAACTAAAAAAACAGCGATTTACATCAAACTTACATCAATTGATGCAGAAATCGGTGCAAGCAAGAAAAATCGCATAATTAGTGCAATGAGTGGGCAATTCCAATCGGAGTTGCCCATTTTTAAAACAAACAGAAATACAAATCGGAATTTGGAGGTAATATGCTTATGAAAAAATTTCTTTCTTTGTTTTTGTGTCTTACTTGTGTGCTGACTTTAGTTGCGTGTGGAAAAAAGGTAGCTCCTATTACGTTACCTCAAACCGACGAGATTACATCTATTGATATAACTTTTGGGGGAAATACAGTAAGTCATTCAGACAAAACTTGGATAAGTGAAATAATCGCCGATATTTCCAGTTCTGAACCGACTAAGAAGGAAAGTGTTCAAGACTGTCCACAAGTGGAAAGTTATATCAAAATTGACTTCCAGTTTGAGACAGGAACAAGTACTATCTTTGCGTATGAGGATAGTGGTAAATACTATATTGAACAGCCTTATCAAGGAATTTATAAAATTGATAGCCAACTATTCGAAAGGTTACAAGAAACTGATTAATTCCAGTTTGCCAACTTGCCCTTTGAGAGAGGAGAAATCCCTTTCTCAAAGGGCTTTTTCTATTTATACGGATATTCGCAAACTACAAGATAAAGCCAAAACTTCATCAGACAACCCGGGCAGTATGTTCTATGCTGGGTGTGCGACGAGTTTTTCCCGCGAGGGTGGAACGGGTCTGCCGCAGAACAGTCCGGCTCTGGCCGAACAGGTGGAAACCATCGACAAAAAAGTATTTGCTGGAACGGCGTGGTGCCGTGAGCGATGATGTTGTTATGACCAAGCTGACAAAAGCCCTGCAAATCCAGATCGGTGCCGTGGAGCGATATAATTGAGAAAGAGCAGTCACTGTAGTGGTGGCTGCTTTTGCTATATTGAAGACTGCATGAAAATGTGCTATGATAAAATCGGTAAATTAGGATTTAGAGGATGTGAATGAGCAGCATGAAGAAAACAAAAGAAGGAGTTAATTTGAAAAAACGCCTTAGGCTGAAGAATACAGGCAGTATCTTTGTGATTGCGGGGCTTTTGACGATTTTGGTAATAGCGTCGTACACATATATTCTGCAAAGTTCTTACACGAAGACCACCCTTGAAACAGAAATCACACGTGACACAGCGAGTGCAGATGCCGTACACAAACTTGTGAATGGAAAAATCGGCAAAGAAGATTTTGATCAAATCAAAGATCGATCTGATGAAAAGGAGCAATTATATAAGAATATTTCTTCCTATTTCAATGAAATCAGAACACTGAATTCTACTCGATATATTTACACCGCTAAAAAAAATGAAGAAGGAAAACTCGTTTATGTGGTAGACGGTTTGAATCCGGATGCGGATGATGTAAGACACCCCGGAGATTATATTGAGGAAGAAATGGTTCCGTATATTGATAGGGCTCTTTCTGGGGAGAATGTGTACTCTCAGGATATCATTGATACAACATGGGGTCCGATTTTTACGGCTTGCTATCCTGTAAGAGCAAATCGTGATGGGACAGGAGAAATCATTGGCGCTTTTTGCATGCATCGAACATAAAATTTGCACTTGAAAGGCTCACCTTTTCAAGTCATACCGTTCCTTTTTTAGGTGCGGGAGCGGTTAAAAAGCAAATTGACGAAACCGATGTAATGCTTTATTAGCGATTTTTTCTCTACACCCCTTGCAAACCAGAAAAAAGCGCGGTATAATATGACCAAATAAACTGAAACGGTCATATCGAAGGAGGCGCGAGCTTGGCTTTTACCGATTACGAGACTGAGCAGCTCCGCAAGGC
>ENA-OUQL01000351-OUQL01000351.1-human-gut-metagenome-genome-assembly--contig:-NODE-351-length-21375-cov-5.64587_pt1 | contig 21375 bp, 18 predicted proteins | sample MGYA00237945_ERZ548829 | MGnify/ENA primary metagenome ERZ548829 (study PRJEB26490, sample SAMN05194708) | human gut metagenome | biome: terrestrial biome; feature: human-associated habitat; material... | reverse complement strand
GCAGCCCTTAACTCGTTGCGGGGAGAGTGGAGTCCAGAGGTAGGGAGGGGGGATTCGAAACACCCCTCCCTGCCTCTGGCCCGCGCGGAGCGCAAAGCCATTTGACCAAAAGAAAAAACCTGCCCCGCGCCGGCGCGCGCAGCCGCCACACCATTTTACGTCTTCACCCAAAATAAACGGAGGGACGAAAAGTGCTTTAGTTGTCTAAATTGCAACCTGATTGCAATTTAGACGCAGGGAAGAGTATACACGGATTCTGCGTGAAATGCAAGACCAAAATGCAATCTTTTTGCATTTTTCTCAAAAGAATGACTCTTAAAAACTTTTTTGGAAGAAATTCGATTAAACCCATTGACAATATGGGTATGAGGGAATATAATGCAGACAACAAAACCACACGCCTTGTAGGTAAGTGGGAATTTCGGAAAGGAGGGTACTCAAATGACGCTGATTTGGAAAAGTCTTCTGCACGCCAACTTCCGTTGTGGGCGAATGTACAGCGCCCGGGCCGAGAAACAAACTCTGAGCCATAGCTGTACGGTGCCCTCTATGCCGCGAATGTGCGAGCGAATGTGACGCCCGAGACAGACAAAAGGCTCTGAGCTGAGAACGATTTCTTTGCCCGGCAGACGAGAGGTGAAACTCCCCACGCTGCCGGGCATTTTTATGAGTAAAAATAATACTTTGAGTACAGATAGAGAGAAAAAATACTATGTCTAACTATAAATTTGAGACCCTGCAGCTTCACGTTGGCCAGGAGCAGGCCGATCCCGCTACCGATTCCCGTGCTGTGCCTATCTACCAGACCACTTCCTATGTCTTCCGCAACAGCCAGCACGCCGCTGACCGCTTTGGTCTGGCCGACGCCGGCAACATCTATGGCCGTCTGACCAACTCCACCCAGGATGTGTTCGAGAAGCGCATTGCCGCTCTGGAAGGCGGCGTGGCTGCTCTGGCTACTGCTTCCGGTGCAGCTGCCATCACCTACACCATCGAGGCACTGGCTCAGGCCGGCGACCACATCGTGGCTCAGAAGACCATCTACGGCGGCAGCTACAATCTGCTGGAGCACACCCTGACCCAGTTCGGCGTCACCACCACCTTTGTGGACGCTCACGATCTGGAAGAGGTCGAGAACGCTATCCAGCCCAACACCAAGGCTGTCTACCTCGAGACTCTGGGCAACCCCAACAGTGATATTCCTGATATTGATGCCATCGCAGCCATCGCTCACAAGCATGGCCTGCCGCTGGTCATTGATAACACCTTCGGCACCCCGTACCTGATCCGTCCCATCGAGCATGGCGCTGACATCGTCGTCCACTCCGCTACCAAGTTCATCGGCGGCCACGGCACCACGCTGGGCGGCATCATCGTGGATAGCGGCAAGTTCGACTGGAAGGCCAGCGGCAAGTACGGCAACATCGCCGCCCCCAACCCCAGCTACCACGGCGTGTCCTTCGCTGACGCAGCCGGCCCCGCCGCTTTCGTCACCTACATCCGCGCCATCCTGCTGCGTGATACCGGTGCTACCATCTCTCCGTTCAACGCCTTCCTGCTGCTGCAGGGCACCGAGACCCTGAGCCTGCGCATTGAGCGCCATGTGGAGAACACCAAGAAGGTCGTCGAGTTCCTGGCCAACCATCCCCAGGTCGAGAAGGTCAACCATCCCTCTCTGCCGGATCACCCCGACCACGCCCTGTATGAGAAGTACTTCCCCAACGGCGGCGCTTCCATCTTCACCTTCAACATCAAGGGCGGCCGTGAGGAAGCATTCAAGTTCATCGACAACCTGAAGGTCTTCTCTCTGCTGGCAAATGTGGCCGACGTCAAGAGTCTGGTCATCCATCCGGCTTCCACCACTCACAGCCAGCTGACCGATGAGGAGCTGGCCGAGCAGCAGATCTACCAGAACACCATCCGCCTGTCCATCGGCACCGAGCACATCGACGACATCATCGCCGACCTCGAGGCTGGCTTCGCAGCCGTCCGCGGCGAGTAATTCTCCGGCACTTCCGTCCACAGGAAGCATAAGAACACTATTCTCTCCTCCATTCTCCTGAATTGCATAATAGAAGCAGCCAGCCGCCCTGTTACCTTGCAGGGCGGCTGGTTTGCTGTTTGCGGAATGACCGTCTGGCTCAGTGCTCTGCTGCCTCAAAGACGCTGGTCTGCTCCACGCCGGTGGCCTCCATCAGGCCGTCGTGGTAGAGCTAGCTGAGGATGTAGGCCGTGGTGTCGTCCAGCTCCTGCTGTACCAGCTCATCGCAGAAAACGCCGTCCAGCTCCCTGGCCGTCATGGGCTTGAGGGTGCCGGAGTTCAGCAGGGGAGCGGGCTTGCTTTTCATATCGGCCCGCACATTGTACCATGCGGTGGGCAGCTCCGATTCTTCCAGATAAAAGCGGAAAGCGAAGTCGTACTACTACCTGAAACCTGTGCGAGAGGGATGAACACCAGCCGCCCCCGGGGGCTGTACGCCGCCCCGGCCACGCAGCCGTAGAGAAAAAAGAGAATCACCGCCACTGCCGCCACCAGAAGCAGCAGCCCCCGGTGGTGGAACGACAAAATGCGATGCCCGGGCCGCTGACGCCGCATACAAGACCCCTCCTTTTGTGGTTTGGGCCATCTTATGCCTGTCAGGGTGCGGCTGTGCGATTGTGCCGGGCCGAAGAGTGTGGTACACTATAGCCATCGAGATTTTTTGTGATACGGAGAAACTTTATGCTGACCATTACACTGCTGGGTACAGCGGCCACCATGCCCCTGCCCGACCGCGCCCTCACGGCGGCGGTGGCCGAATGCGGAGGACACAGCCTCCTGTTCGACTGCGGCGAGGGGACCCAGACTGCCGCCCGCCGGGCCGGAGTCAACCTGATGAAGATGGACGCCGTCTGCCTGACCCATTACCACGGCGACCACATCTTCGGCCTGCCGGGGCTGCTGCAGACGCTGGGCTGTCAGGGCCGTACCCGCCCGCTGGCGCTGTACGGGCCGAAGGGGCTCGGCGAAGTCTGGGCGGCACTGCGGGTGCTGACGGGGCCTCTGCCGTATCCGGTTTATGCTGAGGTGCTGGACGCCCCGGCGGCGCTCTGCGAAAAATTCGGCGGCTGGCCCCAGGGCGCGAAGCTCACGCCGGTGCCGACCCGCCACCGTGTCGTCAGTCAGGGCTATCGGCTCGATCTGCCCCGGGCCGGGCGGTTCTCGCCCGAACAGGCGCGGGCATTGGGCGTACCGGTAAAGCAGTGGAAGACGCTCCAGCACGGCGAGAGCATCACGCTGGACGGTGGACGTGTCATCCGGCCGGAAGCCGTCCTCGGCCCGGCCCGGCAGGGGCTGAGCTTTGTCTTCTCGGGCGACACTGCCCCCTGTCCGGCATTGGAAAAGGCCGCAGCGGGTGCTGACCTTCTGCTCTGCGATTCCACCTATGCTCTGCCGGAGCAGGCCGCGCAGGCCAAACAGTACGGCCACAGCACCTTTGGGCAGAGCGCAGCCCTCGCCGCCAAAGCGGGCGCGAAGCGGCTCTGGCTCGTCCACTATTCGCCCATGATCACCGACCCGGAAGAAGAGCTGGCCCAGGCGCAGAGCCTCTTCCCGGCGGCAGAGTGCGGCTATGACGGCAAGAGCATCACCCTGCAATATGAGGAGGCCGAAGAATGAACATCACCATAGAACCCGGCGCCGCCGCCCTGCTGGACGCGCTGCACCGGGCGGGTTTTGCGGCCTACGCCGTGGGCGGCTGTGTCCGGGACAGTCTGCTGGGCCTTGCGCCCCACGACTGGGACCTCTGCACCGCCGCCCGCCCGGAGCAGGTGATGGAGCTGTTCGGAGAAAAGCAGTGCATCCCCACCGGCTTGCAGCATGGTACCGTGACTGTGAAGCGGGACGGCAGGCTCTACGAGATCACCACCTTCCGCACCGAGGGCAGTTATTCCGATGGCCGCCACCCCGACAGCGTGGCCTTTGTACCCGACGTCCGGGAGGACCTGGCCCGGCGGGACTTCACCATCAACGCCATGGCCTACAGCGCCGAAGAGGGCTTGTGCGACCCCTTTGGCGGGCAGGAAGATCTGGCCCGGGGCGTGGTGCGGGCCGTCGGTGAGCCGTTGCGCCGCTTTGAAGAAGACGCTCTGCGCATCCTGCGTCTCTACCGCTTTGCGGCCCGGTTCGGTTTTGTGATCGACGAGGCCACCGAAGCGGCGGCGAAGCAGCTGGCCGCCCACCTCGACTGCGTGTCGGTGGAGCGCATCGAAGAAGAGCTGAACAAGCTTCTGTCTGCCCCGAAGCCGGGGGCGTATCTGGAGCCGGAAGTGCTGGCCTTCGTCCTGCCGGAACTGCCGCCCGACGATCTGTCGGAAGCCCGTGAGATCATAGATGCCCTTCCGGCAGGAGCAGAGGAAGTGACCACCCGTTGGGCGGCGCTGCTTCTGCCGCTGGGGGAGGATAGAACACGAAAGGCGTTGAAACGCTTGAAATGCTCCAATGCTGTGATAGATGGAGTATCAACACTTGTGAAGGAGAAAGCTCCCCGCACTCCTGCGCTGTCGCTTCAAGCCAAACGACTTCTTGGCAAATACGACCTCCACACCGTGCAGCAGTTGACTGCCCTTTGGAGCGCTCTTCAACCGGAAAGAAAAGATGAATTTACCGCCCTGCAAAAAGAGGCCGAGACGCTGACCGCCCAAAGCGCCTGCTGCCGCGTCTCCCAGCTTGCCGTGAATGGCCGCGATCTGATGGCGGCGGGCGTCGCGCCCGGGCCGGGCCTGCGCCGCGCACTGGAAGCGCTGCTGGAAGAGGTCATCACCGGGCGGCTGCCCAACGAAAAAGCGGAACTTCTGGCCTTTGCGGCCAAATTTTCTGCGGCTTGACAAGAGAAAGAAGCTGCGGTAGTATTATACTACTGTTTTAGTATGTTATAACAGAAGAGGAACAGAATGACAGAAACACAGAACACTTCCCGCCGCCCCGGGGCGCTCATCGCCATGAGCGGCGGTGTGGACAGCTCGGTGGCGGCATGGCTCATGCAGAGGGACGGTTTCGACTGCACCGGCGTCACCATGCGCCTCACCCGCAACGAGGCCGTGAACACCGAGGGCCTGCACACCTGCTGCTCGGAGCGGGACATTGAGGACGCCGCCGAGGTGGCCTATGCGATGGATATTCCCTACGAGGTGCTGGATTTTACGGCAGACTTTCAGGAAAAGATCATCGACAAATTCATCCGGGTCTACGAGGCCGGCGGTACGCCCAATCCCTGCATCGACTGCAACAGATATATGAAGTTCGATCACCTGCTTCGCTGGGCGGAAGCACACGGGCTGGATTATGTGGTCACGGGCCATTATGCCCGGGTGGAGCAGGACGAGGCCACGGGCCGCTGGCTGCTCAAAAAGGGTCTGGACGAGAACAAAGACCAGAGCTATGTGCTCTACAACCTCACGCAGGAGCAGCTGGCTCATGTCCGCCTGCCGCTGGGTGGTCTGCACAAGAGCGAAGTGCGCGCCATCGCCGAGCAGCAGCACTTTGTGAACGCCCGCAAGCACGACAGTCAGGACATCTGCTTCGTGCCGGACGGCGACTACGCCCGCTTTATGGAGGATTTCACCGGCAAGCACTACCCGGCGGGCGATTTCCTCGACGTCGGCGGCAGAAAGGTAGGCACCCACAGCGGCGCTGTGCGGTACACCATCGGCCAGCGGAAGGGCCTGGGCCTCGCCATGGGCGCACCGGTCTACGTCTGCGCCAAGGATATGCAGGCCAACACCGTCACGGTCGGCCCGGAGTCGGAGCTGTTCGATACCATCGTCTATGCGAACGAAGTGAACTGGATCGCCATCCCGGAGCTGAAAGGCCCCCTGCGGGTGACGGCCCGCACCCGTTATCATCAGACCGAACAGCCTGCCACCGTCTACCCGGCAGGGCCGGACAGCTTCCGTCTGGAATTTGACCAGCCTCAGCGCGCCCCCACCCCGGGGCAGGCCGTCGTGCTGTATCAGGGCGATGTCGTCCTCGGAGGCGGCACCATTACACAGGTGGCGAAGGGATAAGGGCAAGCCCGTGAATGTAAAAAGCAGAACCTAAAGGAGAAATGATATGCAAGACCAGTATTCCCGCACCCAGCTGCTGCTGGGCGCGGAAGCGATGACCAAACTGCACGATTCCCGCGTAGCCGTGTTCGGCGTGGGCGGCGTGGGCGGCTACACCGTCGAGGCGCTGGCCCGCAGCGGCGTGGGGGCTCTCGACCTGATCGACGACGACAAAGTCTGCCTCACCAACCTGAACCGCCAGATCATCGCCACCCACAAGACGGTGGGCAGGTTCAAGGTGGATGTGGCCGAAGAGCGTGTCCACGACATCGACCCCAACATCAAGGTCACCACCTACAAGACCTTCTTTGGCCCCGAGACGCAGGACAGCTTCGATTTCAGCCAGTTCGACTACGTGGTGGACGCCATCGACACTGTCACCGGTAAAATTGCGCTGGTCATGAAGTGCAAGGAGGCTGGCGTCCCCATCATCTGCTCCATGGGTGCAGGCAACAAGATGGACCCTACCCGCTTCGAGGTCACGGATATTTATAAGACTTCCGTCTGCCCGCTGGCCAAGGTCATGCGCACCGAGTGCCGCAAGCGCCGCATCAAGCACCTGAAAGTCGTTTACTCCAGGGAGCCTGTCATGACTCCCATCGAGGATGACTCCATCAGCTGCAAACACCACTGCATCTGCCCTCCGGGTACCCAGCGCAAGTGTACCATCCGCCGCTCTGTTCCCGGCTCGAACGCCTTTGTCCCGTCGGTCGTGGGCCTCATCATCGGCGGCGAGGTGGTGAAGGACCTCGTGGGCTTTGTCCCCATGAAGGGCTGAATTTGATAGAATAAGAAAACGGCAGGTTCAATGAACCTGCCGTTTTCTTCGTTATGAGCTGATTTTTACTGCTCAGGAGCAGCGAATGCGATGGGGGTAGCGCCAGCAGCTGCGTCCACGCTCTTCAGAGAGATGGGAGTGGTTTCGTAGTGCAGGGTCTCGAAGCTCTGGGTGCTGCCGTCCTCGGTGGTGAACTCGAGAACATAGGTCATGTCGCCCTGCTTGTCGGCCTCGACATCGCGGGTGATAACGACATTCACAAAGTCATCCGCGGTTCAGCCGCCGCTGCGCCAGCGCAAAGCCGACGGCACTTGCCGCAAAGACGGCGTAATAGCTGGCCAGCCGGTAGAACATCAGCAGGCTCATGGACGAAGCATCGGGGAGGAAGCTGCTGTACACCAGCAGGAAGGCCGTCTCCACCGAACCCATGCCCGCCACGTTGGGCAGGGCGTTGGAGACAAAGAGGGTCAGCGACGTGAGGAGTTGCACCTGCCAGAAGGTGAGTCCGGTATCCAGCTCCATGAACCGCAGCCCCATCCACGGCAGGCAGAAGAGCAGGAACAGCTTTACGAGATGCACGCCCAAAATGGCGGCACAGCGGGGCTTGTCTGCCAGCAGATGGCGGCTCTCGGTGCTCAGGGTGTCCAGCTGCTTGAGCCAGCTTTCCCGGCGCTCGGCCCAGCGGCCCGTGTCGGGCAGAAAATGCAGCAGCCACCGGGCCAGACGCTGCACCACCGGCAGGGCGCAGAGGGCGATGAGCCCCACGATGACGCCCGCCACGACAGTGTAGGCCCCGGGCAGATACCGCAGCACACCGTCGGAGTGGGCCGCTATCCAGGGGCGGCCCGCCAGAAGCAGCACGGTGGCGTAAAGCAGGACGGCTGTCTTGTGGAAGACGTATTGCAGGGTCATCAGCCCCACGCCGGGGCCAACGTCCAGCCCGCGCCGGTGGAGATACCACGTCTGAAATGGCACCGACCCTGCGCCGAGGCCCACCACATTGCCGAAGGTCCCCATCCATGCATTGTCGATACCCTGCCGCAGCGGGAAATAGGGCAGGCGGCTGCGGACGATGAGCCAGCTGGATACGCCCTCGAGAAGCGGGTAGCTCAGGCCCACGGCCAGCGCCAGCAGCCCCTGTCCGAGGGTGAGCCGGCTCAGCGCCTCGGAGATCTCGGCCCAGTGCTCCCGGAAGATGAACACCACGATGCCGGTCAGCAGAGCCAGAACGCCCAGCGAGAGCAGGGTCTTTCGGCGCGAAGGGGCGGGGGAGGCGGACGAACTCATGCGGGGACTCCTTTCGAATTTCAACAAAAACGGACTGGGATAAACTCTTAGGAGAGTATATCACAGTCCGGAGGTGTGTTTGTGAACAACTGCCAAATTTTTTGCCTCAGTTTCGGCAGAGTGATAAAGAACGGGGAGCTTACTCGCCGGTGAGCTCCTTTACAGCCTGTCGTAAACTGTCGGAAAACGCCTGCTTGGAGTAATGACTCTCGTAAAGCTCACGGCAGGCGGGACGCATGTCAGCCAGCTTTTCCGGGTGTTCGATGGCCCAGGCCAGCCGCTCGGCCAGCTTTTCGGGGTCGTCGTCCTCGTAGACGAAACCGTCCACGCCCTCGGTGATGAGCCCGGCGGTGCCGGTGTGCTCCGACACGATGGCGGGCTTGCCGAAGATGAGGCCCTCAGTGATGAAAGTAGGCATGGGGTCGTCGCGGGAGGCGCAGACGAGGCAGGTACACTGGGCCATCAGGCTCTTGATCTCGTCGCGGGTGAGCCGCTTGACGTAAAAGACGTTGTCAGGGCAGTCAGCGGTCAGGCTCCGCACGGCGTCCATCATCTCAGCCTCTGCGGCCTTGCCCACGAAGAGGAAGGATGCCTTCTTCATGGTCTCAGGCGGCAGCAGCCGGATAGCTTTGCAGAAGATGTCCTGGCCTTTCCGGTTCTCGAAGGAACCCACGGTGGCGAACAGAGGCCGCCCGCCCGCATAGCTCAAATCGTAGTGGGAGAACTTCTCGGCGGCGTAGTCCGGCAGGCCGTAGATGAGGGGCCGGATGTTGAACTCCGGCCGCACCGAGTGCATGGCGTTGGCGGCGTGGCTGCCGACGGAGTAGAGCCGGATATTTTCGTCCAGCTCTCTGGGGATCTGGTGGGCGATGTGGGGGTAGCCTGCAAAGGCATCGTGGAGCCACCAGAGCACCGGCACCCGCGCACCGCTCAGGGCGCGGACGGCCCGGGCCTCCACGACGGTGTTGGCCAGAACGAGGTCGGCGCAAAGGGCCAGCCCCCAGAGCAGGGGCGACTGGACACAGCCCTTGCGGGTGATGACGGTAGCTCCTGCCTCGAGGAAAAGCGGCATGGAGCCGCCGTCCTCAGGGCCGAGGACGACCACTTCGTAGCCCATGTTGCGCAGCACCGGCACGGCGCTCACCAGCACGATGGGCGCACCGGTCATGTCCAGCAGGTGGCTCATGATAAAGACTCGCTTCCCCTTTACAGACCAGACGTCTTCGGCGCAGATGTCCCGCTCATAGTGGGCCAGCGCCAGCGGGAGGCAGACGTGGCTGCGGCTGAGCTTCGCCGCCAGCGTCAGCAGTTCGACGGGATTTTCCGGGTCGCGGGCTTCCGCCTGACAGCGGCGCAGCAGCTCCCGGGAGACGAGGGCGCAGCCCGGGCAGGCTGCAAAGCCCTGGCTGTGATAGAGGGTGGTGACGCCTGAGTAGCCGAAGACGGCGTCGCTGGTGACGTAGTCTGCGCCGCTGCGCAGTGCGTCCGCAAAGCAGGAAAGGGCCGTGGACATCAGGAAAAGGTCTTCCCTGACCAGAAGCACACCGGCGGCGCTGCCGAGGGCTTCGGGGCGGAGGCTGTCCGTCAATAAAAATTTGCGGTGGAGCTGGTCCTGCAGGGAAGCTTTCAGGGCGGCGTTCCGCCCCGGCGCATAGATGCCGAGAAAAACTTCCTGGGTGTCGAGATATTCCTGTTTGGCGAGCTGAGCCCGCTGCAGAGTGGTATAACTGCTGTACATCGTATCCTCCTCTCCGCAGGCAGGCTCAATGGCTGCGATGGAACAGCCCCAGCAGGCGGCGCAGGGGCAGCGTGAGTTTCCAGCTGCTGGAAGAGAGGATGTTTTCCAGCGAGCTCTCGTAGGCTTTGCTCCGGGCGCTCAGCTCGGCGTTGGCCTGATGCAGCTCGGAGAGATTCTTCTGCAGGGCCTCGATGGTCTGCTTCTGGTCAGCCGTAGTTTTTTCCAGCTGGTCGAGGTGCTTCTGCTCGCAGACGCGGGTCTTCTGGAAATATTGTACGCCCTCGAGAACGGCGGCGAACAATGGGTCGTCAGCCAGCGGCTCCAGCGGGAAGTAGCAGTAGCTCACGCCCAGCTTCATCCCGGCGGGGAAACGGTTCAGACCTTCCAGCATGAAATTCGGGTCGTTGTTGAGGAACAGGATGCCGTCGCCGTGGAGCGGCACACCGTTCACCGGGCGGCAGAGGATGCGGTCATCCGAGAAGACGAAATCGGTGATGCAGCAAGGCAGTTCACCGGGGTCGAGACGGAGATTGAACGCGGCCTCCGGCAGCTCGAAGGTCGCTGTCACCATGCCGTTCAGCTCGTCGTATTCGTAGTCCGGGGCCTTGACGGTGTCTTTCTGGGAAAAGCCGAACCCGGCATCATAGTAAAGCAGCGGCTGCACCAGAGCAGGCGAGTCGGTCTGCCTCTCTCTCTGGGGGTGGGCAGCATAGAAGGTCTGCAGCTGCTTTTCCAGCTCAAGGCAGCGCTGGGCCAGCCGCGAAGTGCCTTCGTCTGCAAGTTTGAGCTGTTGTTCAAGGTCCGCAATGCGGCTGCGCAGAGCCGCTTCAGGAGTTTCATTCATCATTACCGGGGCCTCCTCCAATTTATCGCAAGGCGTACAACCCGCGCTGCAAGCCCATGCATCAAAAGTAACTATAGTCTACCCTCAAAATGGCTGGATACCAAAGCGCAGGAATTTCAGTGTTTTGCCGCATAGCGGCGGGTCTTGCTCCGCTGCCGGGGCTTGTCCGCAGGCTTTCCGCCCCGAAGCTTCCGGCCAAGCTCTTTGCGTCGCATCAGAAGTTCGGTGACGGCGAAGATGGACACAAGCGAGAACACGAACTGTAGCAGCATCCCCTGCACCGGATGGTCAGCATACTTTGCAGCCATCAGATACCACGGGATGGCCGTCAGCTCCACAGTGTGGATGCAGAAGATGAAGAGCGAGCGCCGGCCCACCCACTCGATGGCATGGGAGATGGGGCCGTCCACTCGGCGCTGCCATTTCAAAAAGAGCCGGATGATGCCGTAGCCCACTGCGCCATCCAGCAGGATGCTCAGCGGCCCCATCGTCCACTCACCCAGCGAAACGCAGTCGGTGCTCTGGGTCAGCAAAACGCCCGCGACGACGCCCAGCGCGGACGCGATGAGGCCGGCCTTGGCTCTGCCGGAGAGGGGAGTTTCAAAAAGACGGCGCTTCTTGGCCAGATAGCCGATGTAAAGGTAGGGCAGCGACACCATGCCCTGTGCGATGCAGAAAGGAGCCTCCCACACCAGCGTGACGCCCCAGCCAAGCAGGGTGACGCCGACGATTGCGGGGGTTATGTACCGCTCGGGGAAGATCTCGAGCAGCACGTCCAGAAGCACCCACGCCAGCATCAGAGCCACTAAGTACCACATGGGTCCGCAGGAGAAAAACTGATGCCCGAAGTAAGTGGCCGTGTGGGGCAGACCTAACAGGAAACCGCCTAAGACCTTGGCCGATTCTGAGATGGCGGCATCCCACGAGCCGAAAGCTGCGTGGTGAATGAAAGCGTGGAGCACCGTGGTGGCCAGCGCAGTATAAAGGTAAGGCTTGAGCAGGGTCTTGAGCTGCTGCTCGATGCATTTGTGGATGGAGCGCTTGCGGAAGCCGTAGCCGCTGGCAATAAAAAAGGCGGCCATCAGCGCTTCGCGGTAAGCGAACAGCGCGAACGCGAAAGGGGTGACGTCGTTGGTGCCGAGGGGGTAAAGCTCTGCCGTGTGGGCAAAGACGATGGCCAGCATTCCGATGCCTTTCAGCAGGTCGAACATGCCAAGGCTGCTTACAGTGCGGGGCTTGGTGCCTTCCATGAAAAGGGTCCTCCTTGTGCGCCATTCGTCCCGGAGGCCCCGGAAGGCCGTGTTTTAGGCGCGGTAAATAAAAATATGAAGCTCGGCGGGGAGCTTTTTTGCTAAATAATATAAACAGTATAATGCTTTTTGGGCTTGCTGTCAATTTGATAAGGACTCGACCTCCGGGCGAAGTTTCGTCCTGACGAAAAAAGTGTATCACAGCTTTTCGCACATCGCAACAAAAGGAAAGAATTACATCTGCCTGCACAAATTGAATGCAAGCTCAAGTTGCATATTTGTGCAATTAAATCTTGCGTTTACGCTCTGCTTGCGGTATACTGTTGCCATAAGGAGCCGTGCCAAAGTTTTCCTCGAACTGCCAGAGATTCGGAATGACTCTGGAAAGTGAATGAAAAAAGTGCTGAGCTGAAAATTTGACAAAAAAGGAGAAAAACCGATGGCTGAATACATCAAAGTACCCGCAGGCGTATACGACATGGTGACCCGCTGCATGGAGCAGGAGTTTCCCGATCATGTGGCCATCCGCTATGTGGCCGAGGACGGCAAGACTGTCGTGGAGAAGAAGTATCGCGAGTATGCGCAGGACATCCGCCGGATGACGGCCTATCTCAAGGCCGAAGTGCCGGACATCAAGGGCCAGCGCATCGTTCTGCTGAGCCGGAACTGCTATGAATTCTGCGTGGCGTCCTACGGCATCATCCTCGCCGGCGGCGTTCTCGTGACTCTGAACCAGAAAAAGACCTGGGAGGAGCTGGAATATGAGCTGGGCCTCGTGGAGCCTGCCCTCATCCTGAACGACGGCATCGACTACGGCTGCCGCGCCGAGCTGGAAGCCGCCTACGGCCCGAAGCTCCGCCCCATGGACTGCTATAAAGAGACTGCCCCCGGCGAGCTGACCAACTGCGTGGGCCACGATGATTTGATGATGCTGATGTTCACCTCCGGCACCACCGGACGCAGCAAGGGCGTCATGCTCTCGGAGCGGAATATGTGCGCCAGCCTGCACACCTATTCGGAGGTGGCAGAGAACTGGATCACCAACCGCCTCCCGGCAGGCCAGAAGCTGCCGCTGAGCCATATGACCCTGCTGCCCCTCTTCCACATGGCCTGCTTCGTCTGCGTTATGTCCTACCCGCCTGCCGGATGGGCTCTGAACCTCTGCGGCGACATCCGCGACTTCTACCGCGACCTGGGCCTGATGCACAGCGACGTCATGGCCTCGGCCCCCATGCTGGTGGAGACCATCTACAACGACATGAAGCGTGGCCGCGTCAGCCGTCTGAACGGCCTGTGGGATCTGTGCTGCTCTTCCGCTGCCCTCGACCCCAAAATGCTGCTGGAGCTGGCCCAGAACGGCTTCGTCGTCAACCAGTGCTACGGTATGACCGAGACCTTCGGCGACGGTATCCTGAACTTCACGCAGGTCGAAAAGCACATGAGTGCCGTGGGCAAGCCCGACGACCACGTTCAGTATAAGCTGGACGAGACCGGCGAGATCTGCATCAAGGGCGACTGCGTGATGCTGGGCTACTACAAGGACCCCGAGGCCACGGCAGAGGTCATCGACGCCGACGGCTGGTTCCACACCGGCGACCTGGCCCGGATGGATGAGGAAGGCTTCTATTACATCACCGGCCGCAAGAAGAACCTTATCATCCTCGCCAGCGGCGAGAACGTCAGCCCCGAAGAGCTGGAAAAGAAGCTGGCCCTCTGCCCGGCCATCACCGAGTGCATCGTGAAGGAGAAGGACCAGAAAATTTGTGCCGTCATTTACTGCCCTGAGGATAAGCAGGAAGAGGTCAGAGCCTTCGTCATCGAGGTGAACCGCAGCCTGCCGCTGTATAAGCGCATCAGTGCCGTGGAGTTCACCGTTGAGCCCCTGCCCCGCAACGCTCTGGGTAAGCTGCTGCGCAAGTAACAAGTAAGAAGAAACAGTGAAAAGGATACGCCGCGTAGTTGCATTTCTCTGCCGAAACAGGTATTATTACTCTGAGGCAGAATATGTCAAATGCCGGCGTTTCGCTGCAATAAAGAAAAACAGCAAGGAGCGACAAAAATGATAAATACTGTATATGAGCTCATCACGGACGTCATGGCGAAGCAGTACCCCGACCGGGTGGCTTTCCGCTATGTGGCCGCCGATGGCAAGACTGTGGTGGAAAAGACCTACGCCCAGTATGTGCAGGACATCCGCAGGGCCGTTACTTATTTTAAGGAGAATATCCCCGACATCAAGGGCAAGCGTGTCGGCATCATGAGCCGCAACTGCTATGAGTACGGCGTCAACAGCTTCGGCGCGATCCTCGCCGGGGCCGTCGTCGTGACCATCAACCAGAAAAAGACCTGGCCCGAGCTGGAATATGAGCTGGGCCTTGTCGAGCCTTCCCTCATCGTCAACGACGGCATCGACTATGGCTGCCGCCCCGACATCGAGGCCGCCTACGGCGATAAACTCCGTCCGATGGACGCCTTCAAGGACAGCGCGCCTGCAGAGCTTGTTGACTGCGTGGGCCATGATGATTTGATGGTGCTGATGTTCACTTCCGGCACCACCGGCCGCAGCAAGGCCGTCATGCTCTCGGAGCGCAACTTTTTTACCACGGTGGAGTGCCAGGTCAAATTCGGCGACGCCATGCTGGACTATAAGCACGAGCATATGCCCGAGGACAAAAACGACGTCCTGAGCAACTTCGCCATCCTGCCCCTGTTCCATCTGGGTACGTTCATCTGCCTCTTCGTTTGGGCCTGCAAGGGCTGGGCGTTGAACCTCTCCGCCGACATCCGCGACTTCTACCGCGACCTCGGCCTGATGCACAGCGATGCCATCGCTGTGGCTCCCATGCTGATGGAGGCCATCTACAAAGACGTCAAGCGGGGCCGCCGCGCCCGCCTGAACGGCATCTGGAACCCCTGCGGCTCCTCTGCCATGTTTGACGGCGCCATGCTGGCCGAGCTGGCACGGCAGGGCATGATGATCACTCAGGTGTACGGCATGACCGAGACCTGCGGCGACGGCATCATCAACTACGAGCAGGACGAAAAGCACATCCGCGCCGTGGGCAAGCCCGACGACCACGCCGAGTACAAGCTGGACGAGACGGGCGAAATTTGCATCCGCGGCGGCTGCGTCATGCTGGGTTATTACAAAGACCCTGAGGCCACCGCAGAAGTCCTCGACGCCGACGGCTGGTTCCACACCGGAGACCTGGCCCGTGTGGACGAGGACGGCTTCTATTACATCACCGGACGCAAGAAGAATATCATCATCCTCGACAACGGTGAGAACGTCAGCCCCGAAGAACTGGAAAATCTGCTGTCCAAGTGCGAGGCCGTCAAGGAATGCATCGTCAGGGAGAAGGGCAAGAAGATCTGTGCCGTCATCTACTGCGGCGAGGCCGACCAGCAGACCGTCCGCGACTTCATCACCGAGACCAACCGCACCCTGCCGCTCTACAAGCGGATGAGCGCCGTGGAGTTCAGCACCGAGCCTCTGCCCCGCACCGTTACCGGCAAGCTGCTGCGCAAGTAAGAATAAACCGGGCAGGCTGCGGAATACTGGAAAAGAGCCGCAGCCGCCTTTAATGGAATTACGAAAGGAAGATTCAAACTATGGAAAGAACCGAGATCGTGTCCCAGATCCTTGCAATTCTGGAAGATGTTGCAGAAATTTCCCCCGATGATGTCAACGAGAACAGCGTCTTGATGGACGATCTGGACCTGTCGTCCATGGAGATCCTGACCGTCGTCGCCGACCTGGAGGAGACTTTCGGCCTGCGCATCCCCGAAAAGGAGCTGCGCAACTTCGTCACCGTCAGCGATTTGGCCGACTATCTGGCTGCACACGCGGGGGAATAAGGAATGGATGCCGAACAGCGCTCTGTTTTTCAGGGGATCGTTTACTATTACCGCGAAAACATGGTCAACTGCCGCTATCAGGTCACGCTGAAAGATGCCGTGGACGGTGCGCTTTTGCAGCAGGCTCTGGATGCGGCCCGGGCAAAGGCACCCTACTATTTCCAGAAGCCGGTGTGGGAGAAAAAGCTGCTCCACCTCGAGCCGTCGGACGCCCCCTGCCCGGTGCGGCAGGGCAGCGCAAAGCCCGAATTTCCCGACGAGAACGGCTTTACGGTTGCCCTGAGCTATGAGGGGAAAGTCGTCTATTTCGACTGGTTCCACTTCCTGGCCGATGGCCGGGGCATAGCACCCTTCATGACCATGGTGCTGCAGTTCTACTGCAACCTGCGGTACGGCACGGCTTTCGAGGGCCAGACCCTTGAGACGGACCCTGCCTACGACATCGAGGACATCCTTGCAAAGTACCCCGAGAGTCAGGTGGCCAACGATATGCAGCGCCCCGTGGTGCAGACCTTTGAAGAGACGCCCACCTGCTGCCGCATCCGGCTGGAAAAGGCGGGGCTTGTGGACGTCGCCCTCCGCTGCGGCGTCAAGCCTTTCAGTACCCTCACGGCCCTGCTCTGTAAGGCGGTGCGGGCGTATCTGGACAAGGACGAGGTGCTCTACAGCTACTCGACAGACGCCCGCGACGCGCTGGGTGCGCCGAACGCCCTCTACAACTGCGTGGCCTCTTTCCAGCGCAAGCTGCCGCTGACGGCAGATGCCCCGCTGGCCGAAGTGGCCGTGGGCGTGGACGCTGACCTGAAAGAGAACCTTTCCGCTGAGCGAAAACTGTTCCGTATTGCGGAGCAGATGGGCTGGGTCTACCGGGTCTACCAGCAGAAAGCCAGCCTCAGCATCAAAAAGCGCATCTTCCAGATGGGCGAGTACATCAGCGGCTTCCCGGCGGACTTCTGGGTGAGCTATCTGGGCGACCCCTTCGCCCCGTCCAGCCCGGAGCTGACCCGGTACATCGAGGACTTCCAGACCTGGGTGCCGGCAGACGGCGCTTCCATCGGTCTGGAATGCACCAGCCTGCATGGCATCATCACCCTCTGCGTCAAGAACAAGGTGCCGCGCCCCGGCTTTGCCGAGACTCTGCGCGCCGCGTTCGAGGCTGAAGGCATCAAGGTGCTGGAAGCCGCAGAGCTGGGCGCAGACAATACATAAGATCAAACCTCTCCGTCACGCCGTAGGCGTGACGGAGAGGTTTTCTTTTGGCCTTTTATCCAAAACGTAATTTTTACATCAAATTTTCATACATCATACTTTTGCGAAAAAATCGCCTGAAAAGCCGATTTTTCCCTTGCATCCAACTGTTCGCCGTGGTAGGATAGGTCGAATGTGAACGAAACACACTGGGAAATGGACAAAAGTGAGGAAAATCGTATGGAAAAAAATAAGAACAGCGGCTCGGCACTGGCAAGAAAGATGGCAGTGTCTCTGGTTTGCGGTCTGGCGGCAGGCTTTGCCTTTATGATGCTGCGCGAAAAGCTCGTGGCTTCCGGCAACAGCGGCATCTGGCAGACCATCAACAACCTGCTCTTCCAGGACATCACCGCAGAGGGCGCGGAACGTGCGCTCGGCCTCTTCTACATCATCGGCCAGCTCTTCATCAAAGCACTGCAGCTGGTCATCATCCCGATGGTCTTCACCTCCATCGCGCTGGCCATCGGCAGCATTGCCGATACCCGCACCATGGGCCGCATCTCGGCCAAGACCCTCTTCTGGTTCCTGCTCTGCTCCTTTATGGCGCTGGCACTGGCCGGATGCGTGGGCTACGCCACCTATTCCATGGGCCTCTTCAACGCTCACATCGAGGGCCTGACGGAAGCCGCCGGCTCCACCGGTTCCAACCCCCTGAACGTGGTGCTGAATGTCATCCCCTCCAACATCGTCACGGCTTTCGGCAGCAACAACGCTGTTCTTTCCTCCGTCTTCCTCGCGGTGGCTGTGGGCCTGAGCATGAATGTGCTGGGTGAGAGCCGTACTTCCACCCTCCGCCGCCTGCTGGGCGAGGTGAACGACGTGGTGGTGGTCTTCCTGAACTTCGTCGTCACAAACTTCGCGCCCTTTGCAGTCTTCGTGCTGCTGACCCGCACCTTCGCCATCTATGGCATTGATTACCTCAAGCCCGCTCTGGTGTATGTGGTGGTCACGGTGGTCCTGCTCTTCGTCTTCCTGCTGGTGGCCTATCCTCTGGTGGTGGCGCTGGGCGCAAAGCAGAACCCCATCACCTTCATTAAGAAGATCGCCAACGTGGCCGTCTTCGGCTTCTCCACCTCTTCCAGCGCAGCCACTCTCCCCCTGAACATCAGGGTCTGCACCGAGGATTTCGGCGTCGATGAGTCCATCGCCTCCTTCGTCCTGCCTCTGGGCATGACCATCAACATGGACGGCACCGCCATCATGCAGGTGGTGGCCACTGTCTTCATCGCAGGCTGCGCCGGTTACACCGTTACTCCCGCCCAGCTGGTCGTGGTCGCTCTGCTGGCTCTGCTGGCCTCGGTGGGTACGCCTGCCGCCCCCGGCGCAGGAGCCGTCATCCTCTTCACCATCCTGTCCGGTGCGGGCTTCGTGAATGACAGCGCCCTGCTGGCCTACTCCCTCATCCTCGCCATCAACCGCCCCATCGAGATGCTCGTCACCTCCCTGAATGTTGTGGGCGACGCTGTCGCCAGCATCTGCGTGGCCAAGAGCGAGGGTCTGCTGAACGAGGAAAAGTTCAACGCATAATTGACCTGTAACATACAAAAGCGCCTTTCCGTTTTACCGGAGGGGCGCTTTTTGCGCAGCAGAAGTCTTCTTTTTTACAGACGGCCCAAAGCCGCCGCCGGGGTTTTACGCCGATTTTGCGTCCGCATGGTTTCGGGCCGGGCGGCTGCGGCGGTAGAATAAGGCCGTTCCCGGTAAATCGAAAAAGAGAGAAGGAGCCATGAGGCTCATGGAAAGAGAGGACTTTCGCATGAAAGAGAATAAAATGTCCCGCCGCAGCTTTTTGAAGGCCGGTGCCTTTGCATCCGCCGCCGGTATGCTGGCCGCAGCGCCTGCCGCTGCCAACGCCGCTGCCCCCAATGCCGCCAAAGCAGCAGAGGAAGAGAACGGACTGCTGGGCGTGTTCGGCGGCAAACCCAAGTATGTCTTCCTCTTCATCGGCGACGGCATGGGTACGGCCCAGATACAGTCCGCCCGATTCTATAAGGGTACGGTGGAGAACAACGGCGCTGTCGTCGAGGGCGAGCTGAGCTTCACCCAGTTCCCCGAGGTGGGCAGCGTGACCACCTACGACAGCACTTCTTTCTGCCCCGACTCCGCTTCCACTGCCACTTCCATCGCCACCGGCCACAAGACCGAGAGCGGCGTTATCAATATGTGTCCGTGGACCCGCGATGTGCCGTATGAGACCATCGCCGAGAAGCTCCACGCCCAGAAGAACTACAAGGTGGGCGTCGTGTCCACCGTCAATATCGACCACGCCACCCCTGCCGCCTTCTATGCACATCAGAAGACCCGCAAGAACTACTACGCCATCGGCAAGGAGCTGGCTGTCTCCGGCTTCGAGTATTTCGCCGGCGGCGAGTTCCAGAAGGTGAACGGCGACGGCACCGGCCCCAACAACCACGAGATCGCTGCCCAGAACGGCTACAACGTCGTCACCCGTCAGGCAGACGCTACCACCCTCAAGGCTGGTGCAGGCAAGACCCTCATCATCGCCGAGGCACTGGCCGACGGCAAGGCCATGAACTACGCCATGGACGCCGCCGCAGGAGAGTGGCAGCTGACCGACTACGTCAAGAAGGGCATCGAGCTGCTGGACAACAAAAAGGGCTTCTTCCTGATGACCGAGTCCGGCAAGATCGACTGGGCCTGCCATGCCAACGATGCCGCCGCTTCCATCCACGATGTGCTGGAGATGAGCAACGCCGTGCAGGCCGCTGTGGACTTCTACAACGCCCACCCCAACGACACCCTCATCCTCGTCACCGCAGACCACGAGACGGGCGGCATGGCCATCGGCTACAAGACCACCAACTACGACACCTTCCTGACCAACCTCACCCACCAGAAGATGTCTTACGCCAAGTTCGACTCCACCTATGTGAAGGGCTACATCGCCAACAAGACTCCCTTCGAGGCCGCCATGGCCGACGTGAAGGCAAACTTCGGCCTGACCCTTCCCACCGACCCCGATGCTGCCAGTGCAGGCAAGCTGCTGCTGACCGACTACGAGGTGGAGAATCTGCGCAAAGCCTACGAGCGGACGCTGGAAGTCGGCGCTGCCGCCCAGAAGGAGATGAGCCAGCAGGATTATGAGCTGTACGGCACCTACATCCCCTTCAGCATGGCCATCTGCCACACCATCAATCACAAGTCCGGCATGGACCACACCACCTATGCCCACACCGGCGCGATGGTCAATATCTATGCGCTGGGCGCTGGTGCGGAGAAGTTCCGCGGCGTCTTCGACAACACCGAGATCTACCACAAGCTGGCTGAGCTGACCGGCGTACAGTAAGCCTCTCTCTTCAAACGAAAAAGCCTGTGCAGACGCTCCCGGGGCGGGCGGCTGCACAGGCTTTCTTGTGTTCACAGGTGGATGGTGCAGCCGCGGCCCAGCATCTGGGCCAGTAGCATAAGGGTCGAGACGCCGAAGCACCCACCCATCATCAGCAGGCAGAGCACCACCGAGCCGAAGTCGCACCGGCATGCGCCGGGCCGGGCCGAGTAGTAGAGTACCTCGCACCCCAGCAGGATGAGCCCCGCCGCCGGTAGCACCTGCCAGATGACCAGCCACGGCAGGCCGGGCAGGAAGCGGGCCAGCAGGAAGAGCGTGCCCGCCGCGATGAGGCAGACGCCCAGAGTCAGGGTGCCCACCCGACGCAGGGGTTTATTCGTCGTGTTCTGTTCCATCATCCGTCACCTCGTTTTCATTCACCACAGGAGAGGAGAGCAGAGGAGCGTTCTCCGGCTGCGCGGCCGCGTCGGCGTGATACTCGCAGAAATCGGCATCCTCGGGGGCGTCCTTGGAAGCATCCGGCTTTTTGGCCGGATGGGGGCCTTTCACCAGCCAGACGCCGCAAACGATGAGGACCACACAGACCACCACATCCGGCAGGCTGTCCATGACGAGATAGAGGGCGCGGAAAACGGGGGAGGAGTGGCCCCAGCGGTAGACGAGGTCGCCGAGAGTGTTCATGATGAGGTTCTGGTAGGCGATGAGCGCACCGAAGGCGATGAGCAGCCAGCCCACCAGCTTGTGGCTGTCCAGCAGAGCCCGGGCCAGCCGCCTGTCGCGGGGGTCGAAGTGGACGAGGTAGTCGTCATCCGGCGCGGTGTCCGCGATGATCTGCGCCCGGAGGTTGAAGGTGTCAAAGAAGCTGTACATCCACACCACCACCAGCAGGAGCAGTACCGGGTTGAGCAGTGAGCTCACCATCCCGATAAGACAGGCCGTGAGGATGAGGGAGAGGCCCCGCTTCATGTAACCCTGATACAT
>ENA-OUQL01000345-OUQL01000345.1-human-gut-metagenome-genome-assembly--contig:-NODE-345-length-21723-cov-6.40761_pt1 | contig 21723 bp, 20 predicted proteins | sample MGYA00237945_ERZ548829 | MGnify/ENA primary metagenome ERZ548829 (study PRJEB26490, sample SAMN05194708) | human gut metagenome | biome: terrestrial biome; feature: human-associated habitat; material... | reverse complement strand
GGTTTCATCATAACAACGGCGTGTAAAATGCAAAATCTCAGAGATGTTAAGTTTATGTAAAACATGAGTTTTTTCTTTTTTACATTCCATTTTTCCGGTCGTAAACCGCTCCGTCACATCTCTCGCAAGTGGCACATTTTTTCCGCGCAGTGCAATCCTGCCCAAAGGATCTTTTTCTCCGCAGGAAATTCCAACAAGATTTCCCATAGAAAAAAAGGCTCCCCGGAATACTCTTTTTTCAGAGTATTCCGGGGAGCCTTTTTCTAAAGCATATGCAAAAGCGGATATTCGCAATCCTCTTATTCCGTCACCGGCACGTCAAGCTTTTCGGACGCTTCTTTTAACAGGTCAATGATCGGCAGATGCTGCGGGCATACACTCTCACACTGACCGCACTGCACGCAGTCTTCTGCTTTTCCCGATGTTTCCAGCAGCTTTTTATAATAATTTTTCGCGCGGTCTTCTTCTCCATACAGGCGGATGGTATTCAATGCCTTGAACACATCCGGAATCGCGATTCCCATCGGACATCCGTCGCAGCAGTAACGACAGGCGGTACATGGAACCGCCGGACTCTTTTTCAGCGCTTCCTGTGCTTTGGCGATCACTGCTTTTTCTTCCTCGTTTAACGGTACAAAATTTCGGAAGGTTTTGATATTATCCTCCATCTGTTCCTCGTTTGACATACCGGAGAGCACGGTTGCAACACCCGGGAGAGAAGCCGCAAAGCGGAGTGCCCAGGACGCAATCGATGCATCCGGATGAACGCGTTTCATCTCTGCTTCAATCTCTTTGCCTGCTGATGCAAGGGAACCGCCCTTTACCGGCTCCATAACAAGGAACGGCATATCGTATTTCCGAAGCACCTCATACAGACGTCCGGACTGGATCAGCGGATTGTCCCAGTCAGCATAGTTCATCTGGATCTGGACAATTTCAACCTCCGGATGCTCGGAGAGAATCTTGTCAAGCAGCTCCGGCGTTCCGTGGAAGGAGAAACCAAAGTGTTTGATCAGTCCCTCTTCTTTTTTCTTCTTGGCCCAGTTAAAACAGTCGTATTTCACATAGCCGTCATAGTTTGCGCCGTCCTCGACACTGTGCAGCAGGTAATAATCAAAGTAGCCTGCTCCGGTGCGCGCGAGCTGATCGTTGAAAATGCGGTCACGGCCTTCGATGCCCTCGTCCATCATCCACTGCGGGAGTTTTGTCGTCAAAGTAAAACTTTCTCTCGGATGACGCTCTACCAGCGCTTTTTTCACGATGCTCTCCGATTTTCCGCCGCAGTACATATAGGCGGTGTCAAAATAGTTCATTCCGGAGGCAAGGTACGCATCGACCATTTTACAGATCTGCTCCAGATCCAGTTCTCCGTCCTTCTCCGGAAGGCGCATCATGCCAAATCCTAATTTCGGCATTTTTGTTACATCTACACTCATGATAAAATCCCCTTTCTTTTCCGCGGAAAACCTTCGTTTCCTCAGTATTGTTGAGAAAATTGTAGCATTAAAGTATACTTGAAAGTCAATAGTTTTTTTTATTTTCGTCAAAATTTTTCTTTGACTTTTTCCGTTTCCGGTGGTATTCTGGTAAAAAATTATGATTACAAAAGGAGTAGCACTATGATCTGGAAAAACCAGTTTCTTCACCTCACAAATGGCGATGTTTCAGCTGTTTATGGGGATAGTGCGCTCTTTTTTAAGTAAACTTCACATCTTGTATTCTTAAAATCACACAGAAAATGCACGTATCTCCCCATCAGAATTTTACTATATTTTGACAAGGAGATTTTTTTATGTCTGAGAAAAATACCAGAAAACAAATACGAACTTTATATCTTATGACCACGGTCGGCTATTTTCAGATTGCGGCGGCTTCGTGGGTTGCACTGCTCGCACTCCGTGGATTTTCGCTGCTGCAGATCGGGATGCTCGAAAGTATTTTCCATATCGTGAGCCTCTGCTTTGAACTCCCCTCCGGCGTTGTCGCCGATGTTTTCGGGCGACGGAAAACGCTGATTGCAAGCCAGATGACCTCCCTGATTTCCGGTATGCTGATGATTTTTTCCACCGGCTTTGCTACAACGGCGCTTGCGCTTGGATGCAGTGCGCTCAGCTATAACCTTGCATCCGGCACACGGGAGGCACTTGCGTATGACAGTCTGAAGCAGAACGGGGACGAATGGTTTTATGCCCGTTTTTCTTCTACCGAAATGATGCTGTACCGTATCACCAATTCCACCGCAACGCTCTGCGCAGGCCTTGCCCTGTGGCTGGGATACCGGCGCGCGTATGCGATTGATCTCTTCTTCGGGCTGATTGCGCTTGGCATTTCATTCCGCCTTGCGGAAGTAAAAACGGACGCAACACCAGTTCATTATCCTGTTGGACAGGAAATCGTTTCGGTTGTGCAGGAAAGCTGGCAGTTTCTTGTCCGTGAGAAAAAAGCAAGAAATATTATGCTGGTGAACGCACTCATCGGTGCCGTTTCCACGCTGGTTCTCTTCTTTTTACAGGCGAAGCTGCCACTCACCGGCATGAACAGCGCGCTGCTTGGACCTGCCCTCTTCGTGATGGGACTCGGCGCGGCACTGGGATCGCGGATGACGGCATACTTTCACAAATACCGCTACCGCGCGATTCTGCTGTTTGGCACGATCGGTGTACTTTTCGCCTTTCTTATGAGCTTTACCGGACTGCCGGCCCTTATGGTCTTCGGCGGATTTATCGGATCCTTTTCCGATGATTTTCTTGAAGTCCGGACCGATATTCTGCTCAATGACATGATCCCGTCCAGGCAGCGGGCGACGCTGATGTCGGTGAACTCGTTTGTCTTTTCCATGATTATGATCGTCCTTTCCACCGTATTTGGATGGATCATGTGATCGTCAAAAATTTACTTTCATTGAAAAACGCTCATCAGTTTTTTTGCTGATGAGCGTTTTTTTCAAAAAATGATCAAACACCGCCGCTTCCTGCCGGAACGCCGTCCGGGGTCTGCGGGGGTGTGCTTTCCCCCTCCACATTCTCCACCACTTTTTCTTTCTTCAACCACTTCCAGACATCGCCATATACGCGGTACTTCTCTTTCTCGTTCAGTATTTCATGCCGCATTCCCGGATACAGCTTTCCTCTGACATTGCGGTACCCGATCAGCCGCATATGGTCAATGGATTTTTTAAAGCGCCGCACATTCACATAACACGGATCATCCCCGCCGGACAAAAACAGCACCGGCAGCTTCCGGTTTGTGCAATGCCATCCATGGAATCCATACGTCTCCTTCAGCAGGTCATTCAGCGCAAAAAAAGCATCATCCGAAAACGTAAAGCCACAGAGTGGGTTTTCTTCATACTCCCGCACCACCTCCGGGTCCGAACAGCACCAGGCGAACCGGCTCTTCTCATCCGCAAACCGCGCCGCAAACGATCCAAACGACATCGCCTCCAGAAGATTGCTCCGATGCTCATCCCCGAGCACCGCCGCTTCTGCGTGTCCTACAGCCGCACCCAGCGGCCGCAGATAATTCTTGCTCGGTGAACCGCACACAATCAACGCATCCAGCTCCCTATCATGTTCCTTCGCATACGTGCGCACAACCAGGGATCCCATACTGTGTCCCATCAGAATAAACGGCAGATCCGGGTACTCTTTTTTTGCCCATACCGTAACCTGAAACAGATCCTCCACAAGCCCTGCGCCGCCTGCGCCGTACATAAATCCGAGATCCTGCTCCGACTTCACACTCTTTCCGTGCCCGCGGTGATCATGAATCACACACACTACACCGTGTTCCGCCATAAACTCCATAAACGGCAGATACCGCTCCTTGTATTCGCTCATTCCATGGCTGAGCTGCAGAAGCGCCGTCCGCTGTACGCCCTCCTCCGGCTCCACCACAAGCCCGTCAAGCATCAGTCCATCCACCTTCGACTGAATCGTAAAACCTCTTTGCATTGCACCTTCCCCTTTCTTCCAGAACGATGCCGAACTGCCCGAAATTCTAAACCTCCGTGTCCTCCGAAATTTCCGGCGGAACCGCAAACGACAATGTAATCCGATCGTAGCACTCCTCGCACAGATCAAACTCATGCTTTTCCAGGTCCTTCCCGGAAAAGTACCCCCACGTCGTGTCGACCGAGCAGATCCCCTCCAGCAGCATTCCATTCTGTATTTTCATGCTTTTTCCGCAGCAGTTACACACCGCCGCTTCCAGCTCATTTGTGTTTTTGTTGTATTTCCGCATTTTTCTTCCTCCCGTGTATCAAAAAACGTTTCTTTCTTCGTTCCTGACACAAAACAGAAATCAGATTCTCCTGTGTCCTGTCGATTGTAACACATCTTTCCCGCCATTCCTACTGGGAATGAAAGGAAAGTCCTGTGCGTTAAATGCGTATACAATAACGATTTCTCTCTACCTCTTCGGAACCGATTCATCCGTCCGGCTCATCAGCACTGCGTCCTCCTTCGGGAGATCGTAGTACCCCTTCCTGAGGCCGTCCTGCACAAAGCCAAGACTCTCATACAGATTCCGCGCCGGCGTATTGCCGATGCGCACATCCAGATGAATCACGCGCACCTTTCTCTCCTGCATCCGATGGAACAGTTCCTCCATCAGCGCGCGGCCGATGCCGCGTCTTCTCGCTTTTTCTGCCACGCAGACATTTGTGATCTCACTTTCATCAAAGGAAATCAGGATTCCGAGATATCCTAAAATTTCACCGTCCTCCTCTGCTACAAGAAACAGTGCGTCGTCACGAATCAGAAATGTAAAAAATCCGGTTTCTGTCCACGGAATCGAAAAGTTGGCCTCCTCAATCGGCATCACCTGCTCCAGATCATCGATCTGCATTTCACGGATTGTGATCATTCGCTTTTTTCTCCGTTCTCCTGTTTTTTCACCACATCGGCATGCTTCACAGATTCCCGCTCCGCTCTTTCACGCTCCGCCTGCGATTTTCTCAGGTATTCCGGCTCGTGCTCCTCGGCCGTCTGAATCTTTCCTTCTTTATAATAAACCTCAGCCAGTGCTGCGACTGCGGCCGCTCTCTGGCGGTTCACGTGCGCCGGTGCAAACGAAAACGGAATCGTAAGAAGCTCCTGCAATTTTTCCCGGTAAACCGCAACGCCGTCCCCCAGGAAAATAACCTCATGGTCAAGACAGTTCAGGCCCTCCGCCAGTGCCTCAATGCTCATCGTATCCTGTTCCCAGACCGTATCGAGACGATGATCCGTGTAGCAGTAAACTCCGGTATAGACCTGGTTTCTTCTCGCATCCATGATCGGGCAGACAAATTTGTCAGTATCCCAGATATTGTACGCGATTGCCGCCGTCGTTGGAATGGAAATCAGTGGTTTTTCAAGTGCCAGACCAAGTCCCTTGGCTGTTGCAGAACCGATGCGAAGACCGGTAAACGAGCCCGGCCCTCCGGCAACTGCAATCGCATCGATCGTCGAAAGACCCAGCTCTGTCATGTTCGAGATTTCATCCAGCATCGGAAGCAGAGTCTGGGAATGTGTTTTTTTATAATTTACGGTGTATTCCGCAAGCAGTGTGTCATTTTCAACAACAGCCACCGAAGCCACCAGGCCGGAGCTGTCCAGTGCAAGTATTTTCATAATTTTTTGTTTCCTTTCCGATATTTCCTTCCTGTGCAACTCATTTTGGCAGTCTGCCGGAAACAGGAATCTTTACGATTTCCTTTTGTTTTTCCACCACATTCAGGATTTTTTCTTTTATTCCACCGTAATTTTCCGGTAATCAAACCCTTTTTCGAGGTCTTTTTCTATCGTAATCGAAATCGCACCCTCCGGGATCAGCTCTTCAATCAGTTCTGCCCATTCGATCAGGCAGACACCCTCACCGAAAAAATAATCATCGTATCCGATTTCTTCCATTTCTTCTATATCACCGATCCGGTAAACATCGAAATGATAAAATGGCAGGCGCCCTTCGGTATATTCCTGAATAATGGTAAATGTAGGACTGTTGACTGCCTCTGTGATGCCAAGTCCTTTTGCAAAGCCCTGCGTCAGAACGGTTTTTCCAACACCAAGGTCTCCGTTTAATGTATAAATCTGGCCAGGCTTCGCCGCTTTTCCCAGCTTTTCGCCAAGGGCAAGCGTCTCCGACGCAGAATTTGTTTCTATGATCATATGCTTTCTTCTCCTCTTTTTCTGCCTATCATTTTAACACAAACAAAAAGGTAATACAACCGCAGAACGAAACCGCTTTTCCTTGTGCTTTTCCTTGCTTTTTCTATCTGTTTTCGCTATACTATGTATCAGAGTTTCGCGGCCCCAAAACGTCCCACTCCTGTTTTTTCGGCCCGGAAAACGCGGTAAAACACGCTCTGCGCTTTTGTCCGCGTAAATCAAAAAGGAAAGAGATCAAAACTGTTATGCTGACTGTAATGAAATTTGGCGGAAGCTCCGTCGCAGATCTTGCGCACATCCGCAATGTAGCACAGCGCTGCATCGAAAAACAGCAGGCCGGAAGCCAGGTCGTTGTCGTTCTCTCCGCGATGGGAAAAACGACGGACGGACTGATTGCAACCGCAAAACAGATTACGGAAAAACCGTCCCGCCGCGAGATGGATATGCTTCTTGCCACCGGTGAACAGGTTTCCGTTTCCCTGATGGCCATAACCATGATTCAGATGGGCATCAGTGCTGTTTCTTTAAATGCCTGGCAGGTACCGATGCACACGACCTCCGATTATCAGAACGCGCGCTTCAAACGGATCGACACCGAGCGCATCCGTAAAGAGCTGGATGACAACAAAATTGTCATTGTCACCGGCTTCCAGGGGATCAACAAATACGATGATATCACAACGCTCGGACGCGGCGGCTCCGATACGACTGCGGTTGCCCTCGCTGCAGAGCTGCACGCGGATGTCTGTGAAATCTACACGGATGTAGACGGCGTCTACACCGCAGATCCGCGGATTGTACCGAATGCGCGCAAAATGGAAGAGGTAACTTACGATGAAATGCTGGAGATGGCTTCGCTCGGAGCAAAAGTCCTTCACAGCAGATGCGTGGAAATCGCAAAAAAATACGGCGTGGAACTTCTGGTCTGCTCCAGTCTGAACCGAAATTCCGGAACGATGGTAAGGGAGAAAACCAAAATGGAAAAAATGTTAATCAGCGGCGTGGCTGCCGACAAAAATGTGGCAAAAATCCGTGTTGCAGGCCTTGGCAACGATCCGGAGAGCACGTTCCGCCTCTTAAATTTACTGGATCGGAACAATCTGAACATCGATGTCATGATCCAGTCACTCGGAAAGGACGGCACAAAGTCCGTTTCCTTTACCGTTGCAAAGCCGGATATGCTGCGCACGATCGATGTGCTGAACGACAACAAGGATTTGCTCGGCATCAAAAAGCTGGATTATGATGAGAACGTGGCAAAGATTTCCGTCATCGGAGCCGGTGTCCGCTCCCATTCGGGCGTGGCTGCCAAAATGTTCGGCGCGCTCGCCAATGCAGGAATCAATACCGAGATGGTTACCACCTCAGAAATCCGCATCACTGCCCTGATCGACGAAGCATACGCAGATCAGGCAATGCGTGCGATCCATGAGACATTCCTGGAGCGTGTCTGAAAAAGGGGGTTGACCCCTTTGATACCAGATTGCTACGTGCTTTGCACTCCGGCAATCATCAAAAACATTCGTAATCCGCCCATTTTTCTTCGAAAAATGGCTGCTTACGTCTTATCAAGAAATCGTTTAAAAATCAGGAGGAAAACATTATGTCTAACCCAATCGTTACAATTACTATGGAAAACGGCGATGTGATGAAAGCAGAGCTTTACCCGGAAATCGCGCCGAACACCGTAAACAACTTCATCAGTCTGGTAAAAAAAGGCTTCTATGACGGCCTGATCTTCCACCGCGTCATCCCGGGATTCATGATCCAGGGCGGAGATCCTGCAGGCACAGGCGCCGGCGGCCCGGATTACTGCATCAAGGGTGAGTTCTCCCAGAACGGATTTGAGAACAACCTCGCACACACCCCAGGCGTTCTCTCCATGGCACGTACCATGTTCCCGGACAGCGCAGGAAGCCAGTTCTTCATCATGCACAAAGCTGCTCCGCATCTGGACGGCGCATACGCTGCTTTCGGAAAAGTAACAGAAGGCCTGGAAGTCGTAGATAAAATCGCATCTGTCAACACCGACTACAGCGACAAACCGCTGCAGCCGCAGAGAATGGCTACCGTTACCGTTGAGACCTTCGGCGTCGAGTATCCGGAACCGGAGAAATGCTAAGGATGAACGATGAACTGATGTTAGTTGAACCGTCGGAGGAATACTTCGCCGAACTCGCCGCCTACCGGAACGATTTTCTGGAAAACAGCGATTCCATGGACGGCTGCGGACCGCTTCGCCGGTTTGATGATATGAAGGCGTATCTTGAAGATACCATGCGGTATACCAGAGAGGAGACTCTGCCGGAGGGCATGGTTCTCGCAACACAGTTTCTGTGCATCCGCAAATCAGACAACCGCCTTGTCGGCATGATTCAGGTGCGCCACTACCTGAACGATTTTCTGCGCACCTTTGGCGGCCATATCGGCTACTCTGTCCGCCCGTCGGAACGCAGAAAAGGCTATGCCTCCTGGATGCTGAAAAATGTGCAGCCGTACTGCAAAAGCCTCGGCCTTTCCGAAATTCTGGTCTGCTGCCTGGATACCAACGAGGGAAGCCGCAGAACGATCCTGAAAAATGGCGGCCGGTTCGACGGCACCGCTTATCGTGCCGATGAAAACAAAACACTGGAGCGTTACTGGATCACCCTGTGATTTTTAATCTTCCATTTCGCATAGCTCTGAATAGTTTCACAAATTTTTCTTGACATCCATGTCATTTCACTTTATAATTTGGAACTGCAAGCGAACAATTCTGTTCTTATGCAAAATATATGCCCCTGGTAAAAAACCGACGGACAGGCAGGGGTAGTTGCCGAGCGTGGTTAAGAGCCACATTATTGATTGCGTTAAAAGCGCAAATTTTATGAGTTGATTACTTTATAATCGATGCTCTACGACGAGCACATCATCTTATGAAACGGTCAATAAGAGTACGTGACTATATATTTCTGCATAGGAAAACAGGGGGAAGCCTGGATTTTTGTCCATCCCCTGAAGTTTGCACAATACGATCATGTATAAATTTCGATTTTTAGACAGATGATGCACGTCATCTGTCTTTTTTTCGTGCTTATAGCCAAAGATGAACCCAACACCATTTTCTAAAAAAGGAGAACCAAACAATGTCAAAAGTTATGATCATCGGATGCGGCGGTGTTGCATCCGTAGCCATTCACAAATGCTGCCAGAACAGTGAAGTATTTTCTGAAATCATGATTGCAAGCCGCACCCTTTCCAAGTGCGATGCTTTAAAAGAAAAGCTGGCTCCGACCACAAAAACCATTATCACAACAGCAAAGGTGGATGCCGACTGCACAGAAGAATTAATCGCCTTAATCAAACAGTATCAGCCGGATGCCGTATTAAATCTGGCTCTTCCTTATCAGGATCTTACCATTATGGATGCCTGCCTTGCATGTAAGGTTCCTTACATTGATACTGCAAACTACGAAGCAGAAAATACAGATGATCCGGCATGGCGCGCAATCTACGAAAAGAGATGCGAAGAGCTTGGCTTTTCCGCCTACTTTGATTATTCCTGGCAGTGGGCCTATATGGACCGTTTCAAGGAAGCCGGCATCACCGGTCTTCTCGGAACCGGCTTTGACCCTGGTGTCACCAGCGTTTTTGCAGCCTATGCACAGAAACACTATTTCGATGAAATTCACACGATTGATATTCTGGACTGCAACGGCGGCGATCATGGATATCCGTTTGCAACCAACTTCAATCCGGAAATCAACCTCCGCGAGGTATCCGCTCCCGGTTCTTACTGGGAAAACGGCCACTGGGTGGAAATTCCGCCAATGTCGATCAAACGGGAATATAACTTCGATGAGGTAGGCGAGAAGGATATGTACCTTCTTCACCATGAAGAAATTGAGGCTCTTGCCAAAAACATCCCGGGCGTAAAAAGAATCCGCTTTTTCATGACCTTCGGCCAGAGCTATCTGACCCATATGAAATGTCTGGAAAATGTAGGACTTCTCTCGACCACTCCGATTACCTTCAACGGACAGCAGATCGTACCGATCCAGTTTTTAAAAGAGCTTCTCCCGGATCCTTCCACCCTTGGCCCGCGCACCGTGGGTAAAACCAACATCGGCTGTATTTTTACCGGTATCAAGGACGGAAAAGAAAGAAGCATTTACATTTACAATGTCTGTGACCACCAGGAATGCTACCGGGAAGTAGAGTCTCAGGCGATCTCCTACACCACCGGCGTTCCGGCCATGATCGGAACCATGATGGTTGTGAACGGCCTCTGGAACAAGCCGGGTGTCTACACCACAGATGAATTCGATCCGGATCCGTACATGGAAGCACTCAACAAGTGGGGTCTTCCGTGGAAGGTCGTAGAAAATCCTGTTTTAGTAGATTAAGCCTATGTATAAGATAAACGAACTGCCAACTCCCTGTTTTGTCATTGATGAAGGCAAACTGGAAGAAAACTTAAAGATCCTGCACCAGGTAGAAGAACGCACCGGTGCAAAAATTCTGCTGGCTCAGAAATGCTTTTCCTGCTTTTCGGAATATCCGCTGATTGGAAAATATATCAGCGGAACAACTGCCAGCGGACTCTATGAGGCGCGGCTTGGCAAGGAAGAAATGGGACTGGAGAATCATGTGTATTCTCCGGCCTACCGCCCGCAGGATATGGAAGAGCTCGCACAGATCTGCGATCACATTATTTTCAATTCAGAAAAGCAGCTCCGAACGTACCTCCCTGTACTTAAGGCTTCCGGAACCGCAAAAGCCGGACTTCGCATCAACCCGGAATGCTCCACGCAGGAAGGCCATGCGATTTATGATCCCTGTGCGCCCGGCTCCCGCATGGGCATCCGCGCCTGCGATTTTACAGACGAACTGGCTGATCTTGTGGACGGTCTTCATTTTCATACCCTCTGTGAACAGAATTCGGATGATCTGGAAACCACGCTGCGCGCCGTGGAAGAAAAATTCGGCAAGTGGCTTTTTAAAATGAACTGGCTTAACATGGGAGGCGGACATCATATCACCCGTGATGATTACGATATCGAACGCCTGATTTCCTGTATCAACCATATGAAAGAAACGTATGGTCTTCAGATTTACCTGGAGCCCGGGGAAGCAGTTGCCTTAAACGCAGGCTACAATGTCACGGAAGTTCTCGATATTGTTGAAAATAACGGAAAAATTTTAATTCTTGACACTTCCGCTGCCTGCCATATGCCGGATGTGCTTGAGATGCCGTACCGCCCTCCGCTCAAAGGCAGCGGACTGCCTGGGGAAAAGCCTTATACCTACCGCCTTTCCTGCAATACCTGCCTGGCGGGCGACGTAATCGGCGAATATTCCTTCGATTCCCAAATCCGGATCGGTGACAGACTGTATTTTGAAGATATGGCGATTTATTCGATGGTAAAAACCAATACCTTTAACGGAATCCCACTCCCTTCCATCGCGGTGATGGACAAAGCTGGAAACTGCCGAATGATAAAGGAGTTTGGATATGAAGATTTCAAAAACCGATTGTCTTAGAACCCCAAAAGCCGATGGCTTTTACATGCCGGGCGAATTTGAGCCCCACGAAGGCACGCTGATGATCTGGCCGTGGCGTCCCGGTTCCTGGAATTACGGGGCAAAAGCGGCAAGAACGGCATTTGCAGAAATTGCAGAAGCAATTGCCGCTTATGAGCAGGTTTATCTTTTCGTCCGGCCACAGGATAAAGCATCGGCACAGGAACTGCTTTCCTCCGACCGGATTCATCTGATCGAAGCCCCGACAGAGGATGCCTGGGCAAGAGATACCGGCGCTACGTTTGTGGTCAACGATCAGGGCGGGCGAAGAGGCATTCAATGGGAATTCAACGCCTGGGGCGGCCAGTATGACGGTCTGTACTCCCACTTTGAGCATGACCGTGAGGTTCCGGAACGAATCTGCAGTTTTCTCGGAGATTCCTTCTATAATGCCCGCCCCTTTGTTCTGGAAGGCGGCTCCATCCATGTTGACGGGGAAGGAACCCTGCTTACGACCGAAGAATGTCTGCTGAGTCCGGGGCGCAATCCTTCTCTTACAAGAGCGGAAATTGAAGAAAAGCTGCGTCAGTATCTTTCGGTCGAGAAAATCATCTGGCTGCCTTTTGGTATTTACAACGATGAAACCAACGGCCATATCGATAATATGTGCTGCTTTGTAAAGCCAGGAGAAGTACTTCTTGCCTGGACAGAGGACGAAAACGATCCTCAGTATGCCAGAAGCAGGGCCGCTTTTGATCTTCTCTCCCATACCGTTGACGCGAAGGGACGAAGCTTTGTAATTCACAAGCTGCCCATTCCAAAGCATCCCATCTGTATTACAGAAGAAGATCTTCTCGGCTATGATTTTGAAGCTGGCGAAGATCAGCGGGAAGCCGGGGAACGCCTTGCCGCCAGCTATATCAATTTTTATCTTGCCAATCACTGTGTCCTTCTTCCCCGTTTCGGCGATGAAAACGATACCGTGGCTGCAGAAATTCTCGGAAAATGCTTTCCGGATCGACGGATCCTCCCTGTCGATGCACGCGTCATTCTGACCGGCGGAGGCAACATTCACTGTATTACCCAGCAGATTCCGGCAAAGAAAAGAGGAAACAGATTATGAGAAATATAAAAATTGCCGCACTGCAGTTTTCATGCTGCAGCCAGGTACAGGAAAATATAGACAAAGCAGAGACCATGGTCCGTGAAGCCGCTTCCAACGGCGCCAATCTCATCCTTCTTCCTGAATTATTTGAAAGACCGTATTTTTGTCAGGAAAAGCGATACGATTATTATGATTATGCCCTGCCTTTGACAGAAAATCCCGCCATCCGGCGTTTTCAGGCCGTTGCCGGAGAACTTGGGGTCGTGATTCCGGTCAGCTTTTATGAAAGGGATGTTCAGCGCCTGTTTAATTCCATTGCCATGATCGATGCAGACGGATCCATTCTTGGCGTTTACCGCAAGACCCATATCCCGGACGATCATTTTTATCAGGAAAAATTCTATTTCACTCCGGGAGATACGGGATTCAAAGTCTTTGAAACACGTTTTGGAACCATCGGCGTCGGCATCTGCTGGGATCAGTGGTTTCCGGAAACAGCACGATGTATGGCTGTTCAGGGAGCTGAAATCCTGCTCTATCCTACCGCGATCGGAAGTGAACCGATTCTGAATGTAGACAGCAGCGGGCACTGGCGACGCGTCATGCAGGGACATGCTGCCGCAAATCTTGTTCCGGTTGCTGCTGCAAACCGGATTGGTACCGAAATCGTAACGCCCTGTGAAGAAAATGGCGGCCAGTCCTCTTCTCTTACTTTCTACGGCTCTTCCTTTATTGCCGATGCAACCGGTGAACTCGTAGCATCGGCTGGAAGAGATACCGAGGAAATCCTGTATGCCTCCTTCGATCTGGATGGCCTGCGCGAAGAACGTTTTTCCTGGGGGTTTTTCCGTGACCGGCGGCCGGAAACCTACCGTATCATGACGAAACAGTAAAGCTCTGTCTCTTCCTGTTGTAACTCTTCCTACAGCGGTGCGCTGCATCACATATTCTAACTACAAAGGAGAACCGCTATGCAATATGGAGTTTTATGTCTGCTGCCGCCTGCAGCAATGCTGATTTTTGCATTAAAAACAAAAAAATCTTTCGAAGCTCTGATTTTCGGAACCCTGGTTGCCTATCTCATCATGTATAAAGCGGCTTTTATCGGACCCTGGTGCGATCTGCTGCTTTCGGAGATCAGCAACGCAGATAACCAGTATATTCTTCTTCTCTGCGGACTGTTCGGAGGCTTCATCTTCCTGCTCCGCGAGGCAAAAGGAACACTTGGTTTTTCCAACCTGTTAAGCCGCTTCTGTAAAAATGAACGGATCACCATGATGATGTCGGTATTTCTCGGAATCATTATTTTTGTCGATGATTATCTCAACATCATGACCGTTGGAACCTGTATGAAGGATGTCTGTGATAAACGAAAAGTCCCACGCCAGGCCCTTGCCTATATCATTGACTCAACCGGTGCACCTGTCTGTGCACTGATTCCCTTTTCCACCTGGGTAGTTTTTTATTCCGGTGTTTTTATTCAGGAACCGGACATTCTCAATATGGGCTTTTCCACCGGTATGAGTGTTTACTTAAAAGTGCTTCCTTATATGTTTTATCCGATGACTGCACTTCTGGTTGTGGTTCTGTTTGCCTGCAAACTTATGCCAAAGCTCGGAAAAATGAAAGATGCCTATACCGATCTGAAAAAGAAAGAGCAGACACCGGAGCATCCAAAAATGCACAATGCCCCTTCCGTTGACATTGCCATGGCCGGAATGAGCGTTGATTACCCGCCCGAAAATACCAATGCCGGAAATATACTGGATTTTCTGATCCCCATCGGAATTCTGATCGGTGTGACAGTAGCCACACAGGATATGATGCAGGCGATTATTCTTGCTCTTGCTTCCTGTATGATTCTTTATCTTCCGCGGAAGAAAATGACCTTTACGCGGTACGTGGAACTGTTCTTTGCCGGCTTTGCAGATATTCTTCCGGTTCTCGCCATTCTTCTTGCATCCTTTATGATCAAGACTGCCTGCGGCGAAATGGGACTCTCGGAATACGTCATCAACCTGTGTGTTCCGTATATGAATGCCAAAACACTGGCAGCTATTATTTTTGTTGTCATTGCAGTTCTGACCTTTGTCACCAGCTCTTTCTGGGGAATTGAGGCCGTAGCCGTTTCCATCGTTGTTCCGCTTGCCATCGCCCTTGATGCTAATGTACTTCTGGCGCTTGGCGCTGTCGTATCCGGCGGTGTTTTCGGAAGCCATGCATGCTTCTATTCCGACGCAACGGTTCTTTCCTCCGCGACCTGCGAGATTGACAATATGTCACATGCCGTGTCGCAGTTTCCTTACGTCCTGATCAGTGCTGCTCTCGCCGTAGCAGGATTCTTAATCTGCGGAATTTTTGCTCTTTAAAAAGCACCCTTAAAATAAAAAAAGTCTTCGACGATCGGATTTTTCCAGATTCATCGAAGGCTTTTTTTTGTTTTTTTATTCTTTTACACTCAACCGCACCAGCGCACGCTGCAGCTTGGCTTCGGCAATACGGTATTCTTTGTCTGTCAGACCGCCGTTTGCCAGCGCCTGCTCAGCCCTGTGTTTGGCAGCCTCGGCGCGCTCTGCATCAATATCCTCTTCCCACTCCCAGGTTGTTGCCAGGACACGGCAGACCCCGTTCATCATGGAAAGCATTCCGCCGATGCAGGCGGCATTTCTTCTCGTTCCGTCCTCCAGCACAATATGCGCCTCGCCCATACCGAGTGCAGTGCAGTAATTGCAGTGCCCAGGCAGAATTGCCAGGTCGCCGCTGATGGTTCTGCAGACAACGCGCGCTACGTCACCCTCATAGAGAAGTCCGTCCGGCGTGCCGACACGTAAAGGAAATGTACTCATACGTCATTCCTCCTTTACTGATTCAGTGCTTTTGCTTTTTCAAATACCTCGTCGATGGTACCTGCAAACAGGAAGCAGCTCTCCGGAAGATCGTCGCACTCGCCGTCAAGGATCATGCGGAATCCGCGCAGAGTTTCTTTTAACGGCACATATTTTCCTTCCATACCGGTAAACTGCTCCGCTACCGAGAAGCTCTGGGACAGGAAACGCTGTACCTTACGGGCACGGCTGACCGTCAGCTTATCCTCCTCGGACAGCTCATCCATACCCATGATGGCGATGATATCCTGCAGCTCTTTGTATCTCTGCAGCACCTGCTGTACGGCACGTGCTACCTCATAGTGCTCATGGCCTACGATTTCCGGTGTCAGGATACGGCTGGTAGAATCGAGCGGATCAACAGCCGGGTAAATACCCTGGCTGGAGATTTCACGGGAAAGTACCGTCGTGGCATCCAGATGGGTAAACGTTGTTGCCGGAGCCGGGTCGGTCAGGTCATCGGCCGGCACGTAAACAGCCTGTACCGATGTGATGGATCCCTTTCTTGTGGAAGTAATACGCTCCTGCAGTGCGCCCATCTCGGTTGCCAGCGTCGGCTGGTATCCTACTGCGGACGGCATACGACCAAGCAGAGCCGAAACCTCGGAACCTGCCTGCGTAAATCGGAAAATATTATCGATGAACAGCAGCACATCCTGATTTTTCACATCACGGAAGTATTCTGCCATGGTAAGGCCGGAAAGTCCGACACGCATACGCGCTCCCGGCGGCTCGTTCATCTGTCCATAGACCAGTGCTGTCTTGTCGATAACACCGCTCTCTTTCATCTCGTTGTAAAGGTCATTTCCTTCACGGGTACGCTCTCCGACACCGGTGAAAACGGAAAGTCCGCCGTGTGCCGTTGCCACGTTGTGGATCAGCTCCATGATAAGGACTGTTTTTCCAACGCCGGCACCGCCGAACAGACCGATTTTTCCGCCCTTGGCATACGGGCAGATCAGGTCAACGACCTTGATTCCGGTTTCGAGGATTTCCGTTGCCGGAACCTGCTCCTCGTAGGACGGCGGATCGCGGTGGATCGGCCATTTTTCTGCTGTTTCCGGTGCCGGCTTATTGTCTACGGTCTCACCGAGCAGGTTGAACACGCGGCCTAAGCACTCCTCTCCGACCGGAACGGCGATCGGGCCGCCCGTGTCGACTGCTTTCGTTCCGCGGACAAGTCCGTCTGTGGACTTCATGGCAATGCAGCGAACCATGTTGTCGCCCGTCTGCTGCGCCACTTCCACAACCAGCTTCTCGCCGTGGTTGTCTATCTCGATGGCATTCAGAAGTGCCGGCAGCTCTCCTTCCGGAAAACGGATGTCCAGAACAGGACCCGTTACCTGCACAACCTCGCCAATGTGTTTTTCACTCATTTAACGACTTCTCCTCACTTTTCTTGTTTCCACTCTTACACGCCTTCCGCACCGCCGACGATCTCCGTGATCTCCTGCGTAATGCTTGCCTGACGGGCACGGTTGTAATACAGATTGAGCTGTTCAATCATCTCCTCTGCATTTCCCGTTGCCGCCTCCATTGCGGTACGGCGTGCCGCAAGCTCACTTGCCACACTCTCACAGATACCGCCGTAGATCAGGCCGCCTAAGTATTCCGGCACAATCGCTTCGAATACCTCGACACCGTTTGGCTCATACAGGATCAGATTTCGGATTTTTTTCGCTTCCGGATCCTCTCCGTCCTCTTTTGCAATGTCAATCAGAGGCAGGATCGGCACAGAAACCGGCATCTGCGACAGCATCGACACGAATTTTGTGTAACAAAGCTCCACATGTCCGAAGGTCCCTTTCCGGAACTCACGGCACAGTGCGCGCGCGATCTCAAAGCTGTCTGCCACGGAAAGATTTGCGATCTCGGCAAAGCTGTCCGTCAGAATGTCCAGCTTCCGGGATTTTGCATACTCCACTGCCTTTTTACCGACCGGAACCACGCAGATCTCTTTTCCTTTGGCATCTGCCTCAAAGCATCGGAACAGATTGGCATTGTATCCACCCGCAAGGCCGCGGTCTCCGGCAACCAGCACGTAGCAGCATTTCTCGTTTTTTGCCTCTTTTGCATAAATGGAATAAAATTCCGTGTTTCCTTTTGCAATATCCTGCAAAGTGCGGTACAGCTCCTGAAAATACGGACGGCAGGTATCAGCCCGCTCCTTCGCTTTTCGCAGCTTGGAGGACGCTACAAGTTCCATCGCCTTGGTAATCTGCATCGTGCTTTCGACACTTTTGATCCGCAGCTTTACGGCTTTCATGTTTGCAGCCATAGGCTCCTCCTTCTTTCCTTATTTTGCAGGTCTTGTATTGATAAAGTTTTCGGTGTACGATTCGAGCGCACTTTTCAGCTTCTCTTCGGTATCTGCCTCGAGTTTTCCGGTTGCGGAAATCTCCTGCATCACGGCAGCACCCTCTGCATCGGTATCAAGCCAGGTATACAGTCCGTCCTCATAGGCGCGGACATCCTCAGCTGCAACCTTTGACAGAATTCCTTTCGTTACCGCATAGAGAATGGCAACCTGTTTTTCTACCGGAACCGGTGCATTCTGGTTCTGTTTTAATACTTCCACGATACGCACACCCTGCTCCAGACGCGCCTTTGTATCGGCATCCAGGTCGGATCCGAACTGTGCAAAGCTTGCCAGCTCGCGGTACTGGGAATAGATCAGTTTCAAAGTTCCGGCTACCTTCTTCATCGCCTTAATCTGCGCATTTCCACCGACACGGGATACGGATACGCCAGGGTTTACCGCCGGCATAACGCCCGAGTGGAACAGCTCTGTCTCAAGGAAAATCTGGCCGTCTGTGATGGAGATGACGTTCGTCGGAATATAGGCGGAAATATCGCCTGCCTGGGTCTCAATGATCGGCAGGGCCGTCATGGATCCGCCGCCGTGTTCATCGTCCAGCTTTGCGGCACGCTCCAGAAGTCTGGAATGGAGATAGAAAACATCTCCCGGATAAGCCTCACGTCCCGGCGGACGGCGGATCAGCAGGGAGAGTGCACGGTATGCAACCGCGTGCTTACTTAAGTCATCATAAATGATCAGCACATCTTTTCCCTGATACATAAAGTACTCGCCCATGGCACAGCCGGAATACGGTACGATATACTGCAGCGGGCTCGCTTCGGATGCCGTCGCTGCCACGACGATGGTGTACGCCATTGCGCCGTTCTTCTCAAGATTTTCTACTAAGGACGCTACGGTCGAACGTTTCTGTCCGATGGCAACGTAGATACAGATCACATCCTTGCCTTTCTGGTTCAGAATGGTATCGGTTGCGATCGTTGTCTTTCCGGTCTGACGGTCTCCGATGATCAGCTCTCGCTGACCTCTTCCGATCGGAACCATGGAATCGATCGCTTTAATGCCGGTCTGCAGCGGCTGATTAACACCTTTTCTCTCACAGATGCCCGGTGCCGGGCTTTCAATCGGACGGTACTCTGCTGCCGTAATCGGGCCTGCGCCGTCGATTGGCTGGCCGAGCGCGTTGACAACGCGTCCGATCATACCTTCTCCGACCGGAACCGAAACAACCTTTCCCGTTCTTTTTACAAGCTGTCCCTCGCTGATGTTCTCGCCGGAACCGAATAAAACGACAGATACGCTGTTTTCCTCGAGGTTCTGTGCCATTCCATAGCTTCCATCCTCGAACTCCAGCAGCTCGCCCGCCATGCAGTTCGAAAGACCGCTGGCTCTCGCGATTCCGTCTCCGACCATCAGAACGGTGCCTGTCTCATCCTGCCGGATCGCATTTTCATAATATTTGATCTGGCTGCGGATGACCTTGGATATTTCTTCTGGTTTCAGTTGCATGTTTTCCTCCTACACCACTGTATTGCTGATTCTTCTGGAAAGCTCGGCCAAACGTCCCTTTACGGTTCCGTCAAACAGCTTTCCGTCGAGCTCCACGCGGACACCCGCCAGAACGGACGGATCGGTTTTCAGTTCCATCACGACCGTTTTTCCACTCATCGTTTCCAGTTTTTTCTTCAGAAGCTCTTCCTGTTCCTTCGACAGGGATGCTGCGCTCGTCACAACTGCCTCGGCAATATTGTGGGCTGCGTAATATCTGCGCTGGAATGCTTCCTGGCATCCGCCGAATTCACGGAGAAGATTTTTTTCACACAGTAGTTTGATAAAATTGACCAAATACGGTTCCGCCTGGCTGCCAAATGCCGCGTCGATCAGCCCGATCCGTTCTTTTCGCGGAATCGAAGGCTCCGCTAAAAGGCGCGGATACTCCGGATTTTCCCGGAACAGAACTCGGATCTCCTTCATCTCGGAAAGGATTTCCTCTTCGAGATGCTCCTCCTGGGCCAGCTCATACAGGCTCCCACCGTATACTCTGGCAGTTTCTGTCATGATGCTTCACCTACATTCGATATAAATTCATCTATCAGCTTCTCATGGTCTTTTTCATTAATCTCACGTTCAATGACCTTTCCGGCAATATCCATGGCAATGCCGCCGATCTCGCCTTTGACTTCATTGACCGCTTTCTTTTTCTCCTGGGCAATCTCTTTTTCTGCCTTGTTTTTCAGGGCAGCTGCCTGTTCGGAAGCCTCTTTTACGATTTTCTCGCTCTGCAGCGTCGCTGTCTTTCTGGCGCTTTCGAGAATCTCGTTGGCCTTTGCCTTGGCCTCCTGCATATTCTGCTCATATTCCTCTTTGATGGCGTTGGCTTCTTTTTTTGCCGCCTCTGCGTCTGTGATCTCCGCATCGGCTGCCGCACGCCGTTTTTCCAGCATCTCATTGATCGGTTTGAAAAGGAACCGTTTGATCAGATACATCTGGATGAAGAGGTTGCAGATCTGTGCGATAAAAGTCCAGGGGACAATTCCTACCAGTTCCTGAACCTGCATAGTTTCTTTCCTCCTAGCAATCATTTACTCCTTGCAACTATTTCAGGAAGTTCATGAACATTCCCGGTGCTACGAAGATCAGAAGCAGGCCGGTTACGAAACCGTAAATACCTGTGGTCTCTGCGATCGCACAGCCAAGAAGCATCGTACTTGTTACATCACCTTTGCATTCCGGCTGACGTCCGATTGCCTCAAGTGCCTTTGCTACGGCGTTACCTTCACCGATACCAGGTCCGATACCTGCGATCAGGGAGCATCCTGCGCCGATTGCGCATCCTGCGAGAGCGATACCTTTTGCTAAAATCTGAAAATCCATCTTGTTTTCCTCCTGTATTTTCTTTTTGTAAACCTCATTTTTTAATCTCTTTAGCCTTCCTCTGCTGCATTCGCAATGTACATGACAGTCAGCATACAGAAAATAAAGGCCTGCATCACGCCGGAGAACCAGTCAAAATAGACCGACAGAACAGCCGGGACACCGACGTCCAGAATCGGGATCTGTGAAAGGGTTCTTCCGAGCACGCCGGGAAGCAGTCCCAGCAGCTTTCCGCTTGCCAGTGCCAGCGATCCGTAGATCAGGGCATTGATAACAACGCCGGAAAGGATGTTTCCAAAGTGACGGCACGCCATACTGATCGGCGTTGCGAGCTCCGACAAAACGTTAAACGGTGTCATAACCGCAATCGGAGTCGTGAAGCCCTTCAGATATCCGCCAAAACCGTTGGTTTTGATCTTCTGTGTGGTGATCATGATGAAAACCACAACAGCCCAGGCCGCCTCGGTGGAAAGATCTGCTGTCGGACTTCGAAGTCCGATCAGGCTGATCAGGTTCGAGACAACGCTGGTCGCGAAAAGCGCCGACACAAAAGGAATCAGATAACGGAATTTTTCTCCCATGTTGCCGATAACAAATTTGTTTGCGGTTTCCACAATCATTTCTGCCACCGCCTGGCGTTTGGAGATGTTCCGCACCTTCAAATCTCTTGTGAGCCAGATGCAAAGTCCGGTAATGAGTGCCATTACAATCCAGCTTACCACCAGCGTTTCGCTGATCTGAATTTTCCCGAACAGCGGAAAATTGATCGGGATCGTAAAAAAGACTTTTGCACCGGAGATATCAACCTCCATTCTCTTTTTTCACCTCCTCTGTATGAGCTGTCTCTTATACACATCTGACGCTGCCGACGATATGCAGTGTGTAGAT
>ENA-OUQL01000343-OUQL01000343.1-human-gut-metagenome-genome-assembly--contig:-NODE-343-length-21941-cov-6.3611_pt1 | contig 21941 bp, 13 predicted proteins | sample MGYA00237945_ERZ548829 | MGnify/ENA primary metagenome ERZ548829 (study PRJEB26490, sample SAMN05194708) | human gut metagenome | biome: terrestrial biome; feature: human-associated habitat; material... | reverse complement strand
GTAAAATCAAGGCTTCACAAATTCTTCACAAAATAATTAGCACTCACCTCTTGACGTGGCTAATAGCTGGTGTTATAGTAGGATTCAGATGAAGTGTTATAGCTTCACTAGAACAAACAACAGCGGCCGGAAGGTTCCAATAGAGGAGCCGAATGGCGAAACCATGATAGATTGAGTAAGGAGGGAGCTGTGTATGAACATTTCCAAATTTACCCAGAAATCCGTAGAAGCAGTGCAGAACTGTGAAAAGCTTGCCTATGAATACGGCAATCAGGAGATCGAAGAAGAACATCTTTTATACAGCCTTCTGACCATCGAAGACAGCCTGATCTTAAAGCTGATCGAGAAGATGGAAATCCAGAAGGAGCATTTTGTGGATCGCAGCAAACAGGCGCTGGCAAAGCGTGTAAAGGTGCAGGGCGGTCAGGTTTATATCGGCAAGGACTTAAATCAGGTGCTGATCCATGCCGAGGATGAAGCAAAACAGATGGGAGATGAATATGTTTCTGTAGAGCATCTGTTTTTGTCCATGCTACAGTATCCGAATAAGGAGATCAAGCAGATCTTTACCGAGTATGGCATCACGCGGGAACGTTTTTTACAGGCATTGTCCACGGTGCGCGGCAATCAGAGAGTCGTTTCGGACAATCCGGAGGCTACTTATGATACATTGGAGAAGTACGGACAGGATCTGGTAGAAAAGGCGAGAGCCCAGAAGCTCGATCCGGTCATCGGCAGGGATAATGAAATCCGTAACGTGGTTCGGATTCTTTCCAGAAAAACGAAGAACAACCCGGTTTTGATCGGTGAACCCGGCGTCGGCAAGACCGCCGTTGTCGAAGGACTGGCACAGAGAATCGTGCGGGGCGACGTACCCCAGGGGCTGAAGGATAAAAAGATCTTCGCACTGGATATGGGTGCACTGGTAGCAGGTGCCAAGTATCGGGGCGAATTTGAAGAGCGTTTGAAGGCAGTGCTGGAGGATGTGAAGAAGAGCGAAGGGCAGATCATTCTGTTTATTGATGAGTTGCATACCATCGTCGGTGCGGGCAAAACAGACGGTGCACTGGATGCCGGCAACATGTTGAAGCCTATGTTGGCGAGAGGCGAGCTGCATTGTATCGGTGCAACGACACTGGATGAATACCGCAAATATATTGAAAAGGATGCCGCTCTGGAACGTCGTTTCCAGCCGGTGCAGGTGGATGAGCCTACCGTTGAGGATACCATTTCCATTCTGCGTGGCTTAAAGGATCGTTATGAGGTGTATCACGGCGTAAAGATTCTGGATAATGCATTGGTAAGTGCCGCCGTTTTGTCCAACCGTTATATTTCTGACCGGTTTTTACCGGATAAAGCCATCGACCTGGTGGATGAAGCCTGCGCACTGATCAAGACCGAGATGGACTCCATGCCTGCGGAGCTGGACGAGCTGCGCCGTAAGGTCATGCAGATGGAAATTGAGGAGGCTGCGCTGAAAAAAGAAGATGACACCCTGAGCAAGGAGCGTCTGGAAGCACTTCAGAAGGAGCTTGCGGAGTTAAAGTCCGAGTATAACAACCGCAAAGCGCAGTGGGATAACGAGAAGAAGAGCGTAGAGAACCTTTCCAAGTTAAGAGAAGAGATCGAAGCGGTCAACAATGAAATTCAGATTGCACAGCGCGAAGGCGACCTGGAGAAAGCTGCAGAGCTTTCCTATGGCAAACTGCCGGAGTTGAAAAAACAGCTGGAGCAGGAAGAAGAAAAAGTAAAGAAGGAAGACCTTTCCCTGGTTCACGAAGCGGTAACCGATGAAGAAATCGCCCGGATTATTTCCCGGTGGACAGGTATTCCGGTTGCAAAGCTGACAGAAAGTGAGCGGAATAAGACGCTGCATCTGGATGACGAATTGCATAAGAGAGTTATCGGTCAGGATGAAGCGGTAACGAAGGTGACGGATGCCATTATCCGTTCCAAAGCGGGTATCAAGGATCCCACCAAGCCCATCGGTTCGTTCCTGTTCCTCGGACCTACCGGTGTCGGTAAGACGGAGCTTGCAAAAGCGCTTGCGGCGTCCCTGTTTGATGACGAGAACAACATGGTACGGATCGATATGAGTGAGTACATGGAGAAATACTCTGTGTCCCGTCTGATCGGAGCGCCTCCCGGATACGTTGGCTATGAAGAAGGCGGTCAGCTGACAGAAGCAGTCCGCAGAAAGCCCTACTCAGTTGTCCTGTTCGATGAAATTGAAAAGGCACATCCGGATGTCTTCAATGTTTTGCTGCAGGTGCTGGATGACGGCCGGATTACGGATTCCCAGGGCAGGACCGTGGACTTTAAGAACACGATTCTGATCATGACCTCGAATATCGGCGCAAACTATCTGCTGGAGGGCATCGATGCGGACGGCACGATTAAGCCGGAAGCAGAAGAGCTGGTAACGAAGGATCTGCGCGGTCACTTCCGTCCGGAGTTTCTGAACCGTCTGGATGAGATCATCCTGTTCAAGCCTCTGACGAAGGATAACATCAGCGGTATTATCAATCTGATTGTCGCAGACTTGAATCATCGTCTGGAAGATAAGCAGCTTTCGATCGAACTCAGCCCGGATGCGGAGCAGTTCATTGTAGACAACGCATATGATCCGATTTATGGCGCGCGTCCGTTGAAGCGTTATATCCAGAAATATGTGGAAACGCTGTCTGCAAAGCTGATCCTGGCAGATCAGGTACAGATGGGTGACACGATCCTGATCGCAGTGGAAAACGGCGAGCTGGTCGCAAAGAAAAAGCAACAATAGAATGCACGCTCTGCGAGTATTCTATTGTCATGAATAAAAGGAAAGGACAGTCAGATGACTGCCCGAAAGAAAGCAGCATAGCGTTTAAAGCTGCAGACTGTAGAAGCACTCGGCGGGAGGAGGTTTCTCCTGCCGGGTGCTTTTTCTCTTTACAAAATCAACTCCTGCGAGTATTGTGGTAGATACGGGTCGAAAAACGGCCTGAAAAGCGCATAGGAATGCAGATTCTGTGAGTAGAAAGGCTTTTGCAGGGGAATGGAGAGAAAAAAGAAAACAAAAGCAATAGAAATGACAACAGGTTCGATCTGGAAGAACCTGTTTTTCCTGAGCTGCCCGCTGGTATTTTCCCAGGTGCTGGAAGTGCTGTTTAATATGAGTGACGTAGCGGTGGTAGGGCGATTTTCGGACTACCGGGCGCTGGGGGCGGTTGGTTCGACAACGCTTCTGGTCACGCTGTTTACCGGCTTCCTGATCGGAATGGGCTGCGGTGTTAATGTGCGGATGGCGCATGAGCTGGGTGCAAGGCGCAGGGAATCCGTGATCAAAACCGTGCATTCCGCCTTTGTAATCTGTCTGATCGTCGGTCTGCTTGTGGGTGCAGCCTGTTTTTTCTTTGCAGAGGGACTGCTTGGAATTCTGCATACCAAAGAAGAGCTGATGGACAGTGCTGTTTTGTATCTGAAAATTTATGCACTGGGCATGCCGGGTATGGCACTGTATAACTGCGGCAACGGTATTCTGAGCGCCACCGGGGATACGAAACGTCCGCTGGTATATCTGTCCATTGCAGGAATTGTAAACGTTATTTTAAATCTGTTTTTTGTTATCGTGTGCCATATGGCAGCAGAGGGCGTGGCCATCGCCAGTGTGATCGGACAGTATTTATCTGCACTTCTGATCGTGATTCATCTGCTGCGACGAACGGACGACTGTGGGCTGCACCCTTCGAAGCTCAGACTGGATCCGGCCTGCGGAAAAGCGATCCTGGTGCTTGGCATACCCACCGGTATCCAGAATGCCATCTTTGCTATCGCGAACCTTTTTGTGCAGTCCGGCGTCAATTCCTTTGATGCGGTGATGGTGTCCGGAAATGCAGCTGCAGCGAATGCGGACACGCTGATTTTTAATATTATGGCAGCGTTTTATACCGGCTGTTCCAGCTTTATCGGACAGAACTGGGGCGCTGGCAACCGGGAACGGATGAAAAAGAGCTATCTCGTCGGGCTGACCTATTCCTTTGCGGCAGGTGCGATCTTTGGCGGACTCCTGCTGATTTTCGGGCGACAGTTTCTGTCGCTGTTTGCGACGGAGCCTGCTGTAATCGATGCCGGAATGCAGCGTGTGAAGATCATGGGATTTTCTTATATGATCAGTGCGTTTATGGACTGCAGCATCGCAGCCTCCCGAGGAATCGGAAAGAGCATTGTGCCGATGGTCATCGTTATTTTAGGCTCCTGTGTGTTCCGGGTGATCTGGGTGTATACCATTTTTGTATGGATTCATACGATTCCGGCGCTGTACTCCCTCTACTTTTTCTCCTGGGCGATTACATCTGTGGCGGAGGTGCTCTATTTCAGGCACAGCTTTCGGCAGCTGGAATTTCAGAGCTGAGTTCGGGGACGAGAACCGTCAAAATCCGGTAGTTCTTCTGCAGACAGATAAGGTTTTGGCGTTGCTGCGCCGTCCTTTCCGAATGCTAGAGGGCTTCTGCTGCATAGATTAAAAAGAAGGAACCGGAAAAGGCGGTTTTCCATGGAACATCTGGAACATAAAAAAGAGAAACGAAATGAAAGGGCAGCAATTCAACTGGGACTTATTCTGGTTGGATTGCTGCTTTTTGGAACTGCTGCGGGAGGGCAGCTGACAGGGGAGGAAAAAAACGGGAAGGAAAAGGCAGCAATACAGACTTTTGGCGGCGTATCCGATGCAGTAGAGCCCAAAAAGATCGCCCTTACCTTTGATGACGGTCCGCATCCGGTCTATACGAAAATACTTTTGGACGGCCTGGCAGAGCGAGGCGCAAAAGCCAGTTTTTTTGTTACAGGGGAGAATGCAGAAAAATATCCGGAGCTGATTTTGCGTATGCAGAAGGAGGGACATCTGATCGGCAACCACACCTATAGTCATATTCAGCTGACAAGCAATAACCGGGAAGCCTTTCGACAGGAGCTGATTTCCACGAATGAGGTATTGAAGGAGATAACAGGAGCGGAACCCATTTTTGTCCGTCCGCCCTATGGAAGCTGGGACAAAGGCTTCGAACAGGAGCTGAATATGTTCCCGGTGCTGTGGACGATTGATCCCCTGGACTGGTGCAGTCAAAGCAGCACCAATGTTGAAAAGCGAATCTTGTCCAAAGCGCGGGAAAATGCGATTATCCTGCTGCATGATGAATATGCTTCCAGTATTGAAGCGGCACTTTTTATTGTGGATGAGCTGCAAAGCCAAGGCTATGTCTTTGTGACAGTCGAAGAAATAATGCTGGTATCTTGAAATCCGCAGTTGGATAAAATCCGCAGTTGGATAAAATCCAACAGTTGGATGAAATCCAACATGTACAGCAGGGAAAATAGTTGTTATAATCAAAATTGAAAGCGTTTGCCCTGATTGTGTCTGTGCGCACTTGACACAAACTCGACATGCGAAAAAAGCGTGTGCAGAAATGAGTGGAAAGAATGCAATATACCTACACAGAGCTGGCAGTGTATCTGCTGCTGTACAGCTTTATCGGATGGGCACTGGAGGTTGCCTTTTTTGCAGTAAAAGAAAGAAGATTTTGTAACCGCGGATTTTTCAGCCTGCCCCTTTGCCCGGAATACGGCATAATGATGGATATTCTGATCCTTTTGCTGCCGGAGCAGGGGACAAAATGGCTGCTGCAGTTTCTGACCACTTGGATGGTCGTGTCCGTTGTGGAATATTTTTCCGGAGGGATCGCAGCCAAAATCTGGAAAAAGCATTTGTGGAATTACGAGGATGTGACACTGTTTGGCGGAAAGAAAAAGAGTGTGCTCCTTTCGCTGATCAAGGCAGCAGTTGTGATGACGGCGGTGCTGCTTTTGCATCCTCCGGTCTTTATCCTGTTTTCAATGATTCCGACAATTGTGCTGCGGATCATAGACATAGCCGGCTTTGGGCTGATGGCTGCCGACCTGGTGTCGATTCTGATTGCAGTCAGGAAAAGCAGGAGCCTGACAGAGCTGAAGGAAACCCAGGGGAGACTTCTGCAGGAACAAAAGGAAGTCAAGCAAAAGCTTGGAGGCAAGATCTATCATGCAGTCTGGAAGCGGTTAAACCGCGCATACCCGGAGATGGAAGCTCTGGAGGAGGCAGATCGGGCAGAACGATATGTCTTTGCAAGAGGCGTCTGTGTGGATAAGCTGATCTGGGTATTTATGATCTGTGCATTTCTCGGAGATCTGATCGAAACGCTGTTCTGCAGGGTGACGGGAGGCGTATGGATGAGCCGGTCCAGCGTAATTTACGGCACCTTCAGTATTGTCTGGGGCTTCGGTGCGGTCATTCTGACAGTTGTATTGCAGCGGCTTGCCGGAAAAGAGGATCGTTATATTTTCCTGGCGGGCAGTGTGCTGGGCGGCGTATATGAATATCTGTGCAGCGTATTTACAGAGATTTTTCTCGGGACTACATTCTGGGATTACAGTGACATGCCATTTAATATCGGCGGGAGAACCAACCTGCTGTATTGCATTTTCTGGGGACTGTTATCCGTTGTCTGGGTAAAGATCTGTTATCCGACCATCAGTGGATGGATCGAAAAGCTGCCGCCCCTTGGAGCAAAAATTGCGACCTGGGCAGTTATCGTGCTGATGAGCTGCGATGCGGTGATTTCAGCAGGCGCCATGGTACGCTATGTGGAACGGCAGGACAGCGCGGCGGTGCAGGAGAGCAGTGCGGACGCAAGGAATGCCGCGGGCGTAGAAAACGCCGCGAAGGAGGAAAGCGTCGCGGACGCAGGGACTGTCGTAGGCACGGAAAGTACCACAGGAACCGTGCGGGCGGAAAAGAAGAGCGTGATCGACACATTCTTTGACATCAATTACCCTGACGAGCGGATTGAGAAGGTGTGGCCGAACATGAAAGTGGAGGTACAATAAGGGGACATGGATCTTTTCGATTATATGAGACAGACCAATCAGGAAAAGGAAGCGCCGCTGGCGGCAAGGCTGCGGCCCCGGACGCTGGATGAGGTAGTCGGGCAGCAGCACATTATCGGAAAGGACAAGCTTTTGTACCGTGCGATTCAGGCGGACAAGCTTTCCTCCATCATTTTTTACGGACCGCCCGGAACGGGCAAAACGACCCTTGCGAGGGTGATCGCGAATACGACCAGTGCGGAGTTTATGCAGATCAATGCGACTGTGGCAGGCAAAAAGGATATGGAAGAGGTTGTGGCTAAGGCAAAGGACAACCGTGGAATGTTTGGCAAAAAAACGATACTGTTTATTGATGAAATCCATCGGTTCAACAAGAGTCAGCAGGACTATCTGCTTCCCTTTGTTGAGGATGGAACCCTGATCCTGATCGGTGCGACGACGGAAAATCCGTATTTTGAGGTAAACGGAGCGCTGCTGTCCCGTTCGGTTATTTTTGAACTCAAGCCGCTTTCAAAGGAAGATATCGAAGAACTGATCCGCCGGGCGGTCTACGATCAGAGAGGAATGGGTGCCTATCAGGCACAGATAGAGCCGGATGCGCTGGAGTTTCTGGCGGATATTGCAGGCGGGGATGCACGTGCGGCATTGAATGCAGTAGAGCTTGGCGTAATGACGACACAGCGCTCAGAGGATGGAAAAATCCATCTGACCCTGGAGGTTGCCCAGGAATGTATTCAAAAACGTGCAGTAAAATACGACAAAACAGGCGATAATCATTACGATACGATTTCAGCATTTATCAAGAGTATGCGGGGCTCCGATCCGGATGCAGCGGTTTATTATCTGGCGCGGATGCTGTATGCCGGGGAAAGCGTGACATTTATCGCCCGCAGGATGATGATCTGTGCGTCGGAGGATGTTGGAAATGCAGATCCGACAGCGCTGCAGGTGGCGGTTTCTGCATCCCTGGCGTCAGAGCGGGTGGGCATGCCGGAGGCGCAGATCATTCTGGCACAGGCGGCGGCCTACATTGCATGCGCGCCGAAAAGCAACGCAGCGGTCAACGCCATTGCGTCTGCAATGAAGACGGTGGAAGAAACCGGAAATCTGGCGATTCCGGTGCATTTGCAGGATGCCCATTATAAAGGAGCAGCAAAATTGGGACACGGAAAAGATTATAAATATGCACACGATTATCCAAACCACTATGTCAGACAGCAGTATTTACCTTATGAGCTGTCAGGAAGAGAGTTTTATCAGCCCGGTGGGATGGGATATGAAGTAAAGATTAAGGAGCACATGCAGCGGATACGCAGGGAAGCGGCAGAGACAGAGCAAAAGCGGCAGAATGGAGCAGAGCAATGAGACAGATACCAAAGCGGGTCATGATCGTGTCCTTTGACGCGGTCGGAGCAAAGGACCTGGAATATTTACAGACCCTGCCGAATTTTCAGCGTTTTTTTGAACAGGCGGCGCTGTGCAGCCATGTAAACAGTGTGTGTCCGTCCCTGACATATCCGGCCCATACATCCATTGTGACAGGGCGGATGCCGAAAAATCACGGGATTGTGAACAACACAAAAATCCAGCCCGGCCGGAAGGATCCGGACTGGCTTTATCATCGCAAATGGATCCGCAGCACGACGCTTTATGACGAAGCGAAGAAAAAGGGAATGACGACGGCCGGGCTTTTGTGGCCTGTTGCGGCAGGCAGCAGGATGGACTACTATGTGCCGGAGATTATGGTGACACGCAAATGGCAAAATCAGATCCTGATGAATGCGACGAACGGTCCGTTGTTTTATCAGCTGGATCTGAACAAACGCTTCGGACATTTACGAAACGGAATCGCACAGCCCCAACTGGACAATTTCATTCAGGCATGCGCGCTGGATACGATCTACAAATACAATCCGCAGCTGTTTTTGCTGCATCTGACGGATGTGGATACGAACAGACATCTCTATGGCGTGGAGAGTAAGGAGGCAAAAGAAGCTCTTAAGCGCCACGATAAGCGTCTGGGCGAGATTGTAAGGGCACTGGAGGAAACCGGAGAGATGGAGAGCACGACGGTCGTGCTTCTGGGGGATCATTATCAGAAGGATGTGGACAAGGTTGCCTTCGTCAATCATGCACTGTGGAAAACCGGCTTGTTGACGGTCCGCAATGGCAGGATCAAAAGCTGGAAGGCCTATGCTAAAAACTGTGACGGAAGCTGCTATATCTACCTGCATCCGTCTGTACGGAACAATGCAGAAGTGCAAAAGCGTACAAGAAAAGTGCTGGAGACGCTGAAAGGACGGGAGGATTTTGGAATCGAAAGGATTCTGACCCGGGAAGAGGCAGCAAACATGGGCGCAGACGAAAACTGCTTTCTGATGCTGGAAGCAAAGGAAGGATGGTTTTTTCTGGACGAATGGGAACAGCTGACGGCAGCAGAAAAAGACTGCGCACATGGCATGAAGGGAACCCACGGGTATCTGCCGGGTGAGGCAGACTATCAGACCTTTTTTGCAATGTCGGGATGCAGTGTAAGAGCTGGTGCCCGGGTGGAAAAAAATATCGCGCTCTGGGATGAGGGCGCGACATTGGCAGCACTTTTGGAGTTAGACCTCGGAAAAACAGATGGCAGTGTGATCCGGGAGATGCTGCAATAACATACTTTAAAACAGGGCGGTTGTTAGATACTGATAAATCTCCCTGTTATTTTTTTGCCAGTTTTCGCAAATGGAAATTGCGAGCTCTTCTGTAGGAACCGTAAGGCGGATGGTCACCAGGTTGACGTCCTTATCCACTGCAGTCAGCTCTGTTTCGAATTCCCCGTTGACAGCCTTATAGTAGTTGCTCTGGATCGAAGATTCGTTGCGCATTTCCAGTTCATTTTTTTTAAGATATTCGCCGATGTCTGTCTTGATCGCGTCACTGATGCGGTTCTCAAAATAGGAAAGGGTATTGCGGCCCTCATCTGTGATCTGCAGATGGGTTCGGTTGACCAGTGTTTTGGCAGTGATCAGCCCGGCCTGCGCCAGCTCATTGATAACCTGCTGCAGTGTCAGGTAATTGGTGTATTCTTTTTCCAGAATGAGATCGCTGACCTGCGCCATTGTAAGTGGAAAGGATACCTTATTGAGCAGATAAAGAACGATCAGTTTATAGAGTGTAAGAGGTTCCTGGTTCATAATTATCCCCTTGTCTGAGATTTCGTTGTTTCATAAGGGCATGCAGCCTGTTTAAGACGTTTCGTTTCGCAAGACTCCACTGGGGCGCGATCAGAAGCTTGCGGGGACCGTCTCCGGTGATCCGGTGGAGGCAGATATTCGGAGAGAGCGCAGTAATACAGCTGATCAGCAGATCGAGATATTCTTCCTGTGTCAGTACAGGAAGCTTTCCGGATTCGTAAAGAAGGGCAAGATCTGTTCCCCTTAAAATATGGAGAAGCTGCAGCTTGACCCCAAAGGGCTGCATCTGATTGACGGCACGGATGCTTTCCAGTAGATCGAGCCGGTTTTCCCCCGGGAGTCCGAGGATCAGATGGACAATAAAGGGAAGCCTTTGGGCATGGAGCTTTGCTGCAGCATCATAAAATACGGAGGTTGGATACCCCCGGCGGATCCTTGCTGCAGTGTGGTCATGAATGGACTGCAGACCAAGCTCGATCCAGATAAACCGGTCAGGATACCGTAACCGGAGGCGGTCAAGTCCCTCCAGAATGATATCGGAAAGACAATCCGGGCGCGTCGCAATGGAAATGCCTGCGACCTCCGGAGAGGAAAGTGCTTCTTCATAACAGGAAAGCAGTCTGTCCGGATCACCATAAGTGTTGGTATATGCCTGAAAATAGGCGATCAGAGACGGCTTGTCGGGTTCCGGTGTCCATTTGGAGGACAGAAGTGCCTTGGCCTGATTTAACTGGTCTGTTACAGAAAGCTGCCGGGAAGCGGCAAAATCGCCGCTTCCGCCTGCAGAACAGAAAATACAGCCTCTTGTATCGAGGGTGCCATCCCGGTTGGGACAGGTACAGCCGATATCCAGCGCAGCCTTGTAAAGCTTCCGTCCGTATGTATTTTTACACCAGGCGTCCAGGGAATAGTAGGGCTTCTGGTGCCAGAGATCAGCGGATGTTTCTCTTGACTGCATCTGCAACAACGTCCGCAACTCTGGGATCGAATGCTTCCGGCATGATATTGTCTTCGTTTAAGTCTTCATCAGAAACGAGGGCTGCGATGGCATTAGCGGCAGCCAGCTTCATTTTATCGGTGATCTGTTTTGCATGTCCTTCCAGAGCACCGCGGAAGATGCCGGGGAATGCGACAACGTTGTTGACCTGGTTCGGGAAATCGCTGCGTCCGGTGCCGACAACGCGTGCCCCTGCTTTTTTTGCGAGATCAGGCATGATCTCAGGAACGGGGTTAGCCATTGCAAACAGAATAGCATCGGAATTCATGGAAGCTACCATCTCTTCCGTCACAATGCCCGGAGCGGAAACACCGACGAAAATATCAGCACCCTTTAAAGCATCTGCAAGGGAACCGGTTTCGTGAGCCAGATTGGTGCGTTTTACCATCTTTTCCTGCATCCAGTTTAAGCCCTCTGCGCCATCGCAGAGGATGCCGGATTTATCGCACATAATGATATTGGAAAAGCCGTAGGTCAGCAGCAGGCGGGTGATGGCAACTCCTGCGCTTCCTGCGCCGTTTACAACAACGCGGCAGTCTTCCTTTTTCTTACCGACTACCTTTAAGGCATTGATGATGCCGGCGAGTACAACAATAGCAGTTCCGTGCTGGTCATCGTGGAAAACAGGAATATCCAGAGTCTCTTTCAAGCGCTCTTCGATTTCGAAGCAGCGGGGTGCACTGATATCCTCCAGGTTGATGCCGCCAAAAGCGGGAGCAAGCCAGGTAACGGCTTTGATAATCTCTTCCGTGTCCTGAGTATCCAGGCAGATGGGAACTGCGTTGACACCGCCGAATTCTTTAAATAAGACAGCCTTGCCTTCCATAACGGGCATAGCAGCTTTCGGACCGATATTGCCGAGTCCCAGTACGGCGGAACCGTCGGAAACAACAGCTACAGTGTTTGCTTTCATCGTATAGGTGTAAGCGGCAGCCGGGTCTTTTGCAATGACCTTACAAGGTTCCGCAACGCCGGGAGTATAGACAAGTGCAAGGTCTTCACGGGTGCGGACGGGTGTTTTGGAAACGGTTTCAAGCTTTCCCTGCAGCTTCTCATGCAGTTCCAGCGCTTTCTCCTGATTTGTCATTTGATTTGCCTGCTTTCTTTTTTTATATGGAATGATGATGTCGGGGCATACGCGTCATTCGTAGCTCTCTGTATATCATCATATCTGATTTATTTGAGTGAATCAAGGAAAAAATCTTCCTATTCTGTTTTGAGTGTGATACAATGAGCGAAACAGAAGGAGACCTTTGACTTGTGTCTCCGACGTGTAAAAAAATTCACTAAAATGACAGGCACTTTTGATTTCTGACAAAAGACCGCTGTTTCCCGGATCGGGATGTTCTGGCGCATTTCAAAAAGATCGTTTCATGTAGAATTCCGTATGAAAACCAGGGACGAATCACGATGGCAGTAAAAGGAGTAAAGATTGAAAAATAAAATTTTTCAATCGCGAGATTTGTGTCTGCGCGCACTTGACACAAACTCGACATGCGCAAAAAGCGTGCGCAGAAATGAGAGGAAAAAATGATAAGAGAAAAATATGAATCTCTGGCAGTGCATGATCTGAAGGAGATTGCAAAAGCAAGGGGGATAAAAGGACTTTCTACAATGAAAAAGGCGGAAGTCATTGATGCGATGCTGAGGTTGGATGCCCAGGAGAATGCAGAAATCAAAACAGAACGCAGCGTCCCGGAGAACCGCCCGGCAGAGCGCAAGGATGCCCCGGAGAAGGACGCGGCAGAGCGCAAGGATGCTCCGAAGAGGGACGCGGCAGAGCGCAAGGATGCCCCGGAGAAGGGCGCAGTGGAAAAGCAGGATCCTCATGACGGTGGGACAGAACCGGAGAGCAGAGCAGGGGATCGGGAGGAAAGGCGGCAGCAGAGAACAGGAAAGCGCTTCATCAGCAATGGTTCTTATCATAATGGACGGACAGGAAGCCGCGACAACAATGGTGCGCGGGAAAATACTGCAGCTGCAGCGCCCCATGCGGCTGCGCCTGTGGCAGAAGAGGCACAGAACCGTGTGAGCGCGCCTGCACCTCGTTATAATGAGCGCTACAACAGTCCCTATAATCGTGGAACTGCACCGATCCAGAGTCCGGAGGACGACAAGTTTCCGACAGAGCTGGACAGCGGCATCACGGTAAAGGGTATCCTGGAGGTCATGGCTGAGGGCTATGGCTTTATCCGCTCGGATAATTATATGCCGGGAGATAATGATATTTACGTGGCACCCAGCCAGATCCGCCGGTTCAATTTGCGGACAGGCGATATTTTAGAGGGAAATACCAGAGTGCGGACACAGAATGAAAAATTCTCCGCCCTGCTTTATGTCAAGACGATCAATGGTTATACCACAGAGGAAGCATCCAGACGAAGCAACTTTGAAGATATGACGCCGATCTTTCCGAACAGCAGACTGAAAATGGAACGCTTCGGCTGCCCGGTGGCGATGCGGGTCATGGATTTGTTAAGCCCCATCGGTAAAGGACAGAGAGGTATGATTGTGTCCCCGCCGAAGGCTGGTAAGACAACCCTATTAAAAGAAGTGGCCATGTCGGTAAAGAAAAATTATCCGGACCGGCATCTGATCATTCTCCTGATCGATGAACGTCCGGAGGAGGTAACGGACATGAAGGAGACGGTGGCAGGGCCGAACGTTGAAGTGATCTATTCCACCTTTGACGAATTACCGGAACATCATAAACGAGTTTCCGAAATGGTTATTGAGCGTGCAAAGCGTCTGGTCGAGCATAAACAAGACGTTATGATCCTGTTAGACAGTATTACCCGCCTGACCCGTGCCTACAACCTGGTGGTTCCGCCCAGCGGACGTACCCTGTCCGGTGGTATTGACCCGGCGGCATTGCATATGCCGAAGCGCTTTTTTGGTGCAGCCCGCAATATGCGCGAGGGCGGAAGCCTGACGATTCTGGCCACTGCACTGGTGGACACCGGATCCAGGATGGACGATGTCATTTACGAGGAATTTAAAGGAACCGGTAATATGGAGCTTGTGCTGGATCGAAAGCTGTCTGAACGCAGAATTTTCCCGGCCATCGACATCCCCAAAACCAGCACGAGAAGAGAAGATCTGCTGCTGAGCGCAGAAGAGATGGAAGCGATCAACGTGGTGCGCCGCGCGCTGAATGGTATGAAATCCGATGAAGCTGTGGATAAGGTGCTGGATCTGTTTGCAAAGACGAAAACCAATATAGAGTTTGTGCAGACGGTGAGAAAGATGAGATACCTGTAAAAATACAGCGCATGCAATAAAAGTTACAGTTCACACGCGCCATTCGCAATACAATAGAATGCACGCTCCGCGAACATTCTATTGTCATGAACCGCGTCTTCGACGCTCTCCGCTGCTTCGCAGCTCATTTTTGCTCATAAAGTGGCGCTCCCTCCGTACCTTTTTGTAAGCAGATTTTCATGCGAGCATGAAATCTGCTTACAAAAAGGTACGAGTGAACTGTAACTAATAAAATACGAAAGAGGGAGCGATCGGAACTGCCGACCGCTCCTTTTTTATTTATGACAATAGAATGCTCGCGGAGCGTGCATTCTATTGTTTCATTGAAAAATCTGCACCGGATGTTCTTCCTTTTCAAGGAAATCAAAAAAATACTTGCATAGGGCAAAAGTTTATGCTATATATAGTTGCATAAAATATACAACGAAAGGAAAGCAAACGATGAAGCTGCAGGAAACACTGGAACATCTGAATTTTTCAAGGCTGGAAGCACAGATTTATATGGCATTGATCGGTTCTGAGCCCATGTCTGCCTATCAGCTGGCAAAAAAAATCGCAATTGCACGCCCTTCTATTTACAATGCGCTGGAGCACATGCTAGATAAGGGGATGGTGGAGCTGGTTCCGGATCAGACAGCACTGTATGCCGCCCAGGAACCGGAGGTGCTTTTGGGGCGGATGCAGGCGGAAATGACAGCAAACCTTTCTCTCGCCAGGCAACAGCTGGAAGAATACGAGACGGCGAAGCAGCCGGAGGTGCATTTCGTATTCCGGGGCTTTGAAACAGCCATCGCAAGGGCAGGGAAGCTTCTGGAGGATGCCCGGGAGGAGGTTTATCTGAATGCAGATTTTGATCTTTCCTGTTTTGCAGAGACCTTCCATCGGCTAAAGAAAAAAGGCGTGCGGATCGTTGCGTTTTCCTTTTATGATCTGGGACTGAATCGGGAGGATGTGGAGTTTTATACCCACGGAGGAATGCTGACAGCACACCAGCCCTCCCGTCTGATGCTTGTAACAGACAGGCAGATGACGCTGACAGCGGACTGCGGTGCATTTGCCAACTGGAGTGGTACGGTCAGCAACAATGGGCTGATGGTGAAAATTTTGTCGGAGAGCATATTCAGCACGACATCACCCTGTTGCAGCTGCAGGAAAAGTATGGACTGGAAATTCATTGAAATGAGCTCGGCTGCAGTTCGAAAGGATGCAGCCTGGAAAAGGAGGTCTGAACATGATTCATTTAGAAGCGGTTTATCATAGAGCGTCACAGCAGTTTTGTTATGCATTGGATGAGGAAAATTTAATGGTAGGGCTGCAGACCGGAGAAGAAGTGGAACAGGTTTGGATTCATTATGGCGACCCGTTTTCTACCGGTATTCTGGGCGGAAACGAGGCTTGGGAAGGCAGTCGGGAGGAGATCGTGACAAAAATGCGTCTGCCCCAGCACCTCTGGTGGGAAATTCCCGTGCAGCCTCCCTATAAACGGTGCCGGTATTTCTTCGAGCTGCAGGCAGGAGCAGAACGGGTTTTTTATTTTGAGGATGGCTTTCATTCGCCAGAGGATGTGAAAAACGGACAGCTGGGACAGTGCTTTACGTTTCCGTGGATGAATTCGGTGGATATCAACGTGACGCCAAAGTGGGTGCGGGAGACGGTCTGGTATCAGATTTTTCCGGAGCGCTTTTGCAACGGCAACAAAGAAAATGATCCGGACTGGGTAAAGCCCTGGGGATACCATACCGTAAGTAATCTCGATTTTTATGGCGGCGATCTGGATGGGATCCGTCAAAAGCTTCCTTATTTACAAGAGCTTGGTATTACCGGATTGTACCTGACGCCGGTGTTTGAATCTCCCTCAAGTCATAAATATGATACGACAGATTACCGGAAGATCGATCCGGGCTTCGGAGATGAAAAGACTATGAAGCTGCTCGTTAAGGAGGCCCATGACAGAGGCATCCGCGTGATGTTGGACGGTGTATTCAACCATTGCGGCAGTAACTTTTTACCGTGGCGGGATGTGATGGAAAAGGGGCCCAAGTCCCCCTATTACGACTGGTTTATGATCAATCGCTGGCCCTGTCGGGAGCAGGAGGGCAGCACCCGGGATGGACGCTATTATTCCTTTGCCTTTGCGGAGCGGATGCCAAAGCTCAATACGAGTGAAAAAAAGGTGCGGGACTATTTTCTGGATACCGTTCGTTATTGGATTGAGACATTTGACATTGACGGACTTCGGTTAGATGTTGCAAACGAAATTTCCCATCTGTTCTGCCGTGAGCTGCGGCAGATGACAAAGCAGTTAAAACCGGATTTTTATCTGCTGGGGGAAATCTGGCATGACGCAATGCCGTGGCTTGGCGGGGACGAATTCGACGCCGTTATGAACTATCCCTTTGCTGCAGCCATCCGGGAGTTTTGGTATCAGCCGGAAAAGACAAAATCGGATTTGGAAGAGGCGATCCATGAAAATCTGGTGCGTTATATGCGTCAGACGACAGAGGTTTTGTTTAACCTTATGGATTCCCATGATACAGATCGGCTGATCCATCAGACAGGTGGAAATCAGGATCTCTTTTTCCAACAGCTTGCAATGCTCTTTACAATGCCTGGAAGTCCCTGTATCTATTATGGAACGGAAATCGCGATAGAGGGCGGCGCTGACCCGGATTGCAGACGTTGTATGCCCTGGGATCAGATCGAACAGGGAAACTATGCAGAGATTACGGAGCAGGTAAAGCAGCTGATAGCCCTTCGAAAAGAGCCTGCGGCCCGCAGCATGGAAATCACATTTGAAAATAATAACAGCTCTGACCGGGTGGTGGAATATGTCAAAACCGGGGCAGAGGACAGCAGGCTTCGGGTTGTGTTGAACGCATCCGGAAAAGAGACCGATGTGGAGACAGAGGGCAGCGTGCTGTTTGCAAGAGGTTATGAGAATGGGGTGCTGCGCGCAGGCGGCACATTGGTGGAACGGCTGTAAAACAAGAATTTCCGGTCAAACCGAAGTGAAAGAGGACAAAATATTTTACCAAAACTTTACCGGCACGTATATTGACAGAAGACTTTGCATATGATAACCTTACTGCTAAACAAAATTCCCTGTGAGGGAGTAGCGAGCGCAGCAAATGCAGCTGCCGGAATAAAACAGAGCCGGCGAATCGCCTTTGCATCAGCGTAACAAGTCAACAACCCCGATCCTGTGCCGATCTGGCTTGTTTTAAATTGCGAGACTCAGATACTGTTTTCTTTTTGAAAAGCAGTATTTGGGTCTTTTGTGATTTAAGACAATAGAGCGATCACGAAGTGAGAGATCTATTGTACGAAAAACACCATCGGGAGGAAAAAGAATGAAGTATTATTGTGAAGACTCACAACAGGTACTGCAGGAGCTGAACAGCCAAAAAAGCGGCCTGACGGAAAAAGAAGCGGCAGAGCGGCTTTTGCAGAACGGGGCAAACGAGTTAAAGGCGGCGAAGGGAAAATCCCTGCTGCGCCGGTTTGCAGAACAGGTGGCAGATCCGATGATTGTGATCCTGCTGGCGGCAGCGGCTATCAGCGGTGTGCTTGCAGTCCTGGAAAATGACAGCTTTGCGGATGTCATCATTATCCTGGCAGTGGTTCTGATCAATGCCGTGCTGGGTGTATATCAGGAAAGCAAGGCGGAAAAGGCAATTGAAGCGCTGCAGGACATGGCAGCAGCCACCTCGAAGGTTGTGCGGGATGGAAAAATGTCCTCGATTTTGAGTAAAGACCTTGTGGTGGGGGATATCATCTGTCTGGAAGCAGGGGATGCGGTTCCGGCGGATGCAAGGATTCTGGAAAGCGCAAGCCTGAAAGCGGAGGAAGCTGCGCTGACAGGAGAATCCGTGCCGGTCACGAAGCTGATCGATCAGATCTTTTTGACAGACGGGGAACGGGATGTGCCCCTGGGCGACCGTAAAAATATGGTCTATATGGGAAGCACGATCGTATATGGACGTGCTGTGGCAGTCGTAACGGCCACCGGTATGGATACGGAAATGGGAAAAATTGCGGATGCGCTGTCTCAGGCACAGGAAGGACAGACACCGCTGCAGAGAAAACTGACACAGCTTTCGAAGGTGTTGACAAAGCTGGTGATCGGAATCTGCGTACTGGTTTTTGCGATTCAGATGATCCGGGCAGGCAGCCTGAATTTTGAGGTTGCGCTGAACTCCTTTATGATCGCAGTTTCCCTTGCAGTGGCGGCGATCCCGGAAGGACTTGCGGCAGTTGTGACAGTGGTACTTTCCATCGGTGTAACGAACATGTCAAAACGAAACGCGATTATCCGCCGGCTGACAGCAGTGGAAACCCTTGGCTGTGCCCAGGTGATCTGCTCGGATAAGACCGGAACGCTGACGCAGAATCAGATGACAGTTGTAGATTCCTTCGGAGCAGAAGAGCAGGAGCTTTCGGCAGCAATGGCACTGTGCAGTGACGCAGAGCTGGATGCAGACGGCAGCGTGACAGGTGAACCGACGGAGGCTGCCCTGGTTGTCTGGGCGAACCGGATCGGGCAGGATAAGAATCTTTTAAAACAGAGTATGCCCCGTGTGATGGAGGCTCCTTTTGATTCCGGACGGAAAATGATGTCCACAGTCCATAAACGCAAGGATGATTACATTCAGTTTACAAAAGGGGCGCCGGATGTGGTTCTCACCCGTTGTGCATTTTATCTGGAGGATGGACAGCTTCTGCCCATGACAGAAGAATATCGGAAAAAGGTTCTGCAGGCAAATAAGTCCATGGCAGATCGGGCACTGCGTGTGCTGGCATGCGGACAGAGAGTCTGGACGAAAAAGCCGGAAAGCGAGGATGCGGATCTGCTGGAGCAGGAGCTTTGCTTTTTGGGACTGTGCGGCATGATCGATCCGGTGCGTCCGGAGGTAAAGGCAGCAATTGACGAATGTCGGGAAGCGGGTATCCGACCGGTTATGATCACGGGCGACCATGTGGATACGGCAGCAGCGATTGCAAAAGAGCTTGGTATTTTACAGGATGGCAGCCTGGCAGTGACCGGAGCAGAGCTGGAAAAAATGGACGATGCAGAATTTGCAGAGAAGTTCCAGAATATCAGCGTTTATGCCCGCGTACAGCCAGAGCACAAGACCCGTATCGTAAACGCCTGGAGAAATGCCGGCTATGTGACGGCAATGACCGGTGACGGCGTTAACGACGCGCCCTCCATCAAGGCTGCGGACATCGGCATCGGAATGGGCATCACAGGAACGGACGTTACCAAAAATGTGGCAGATATGGTGCTGGCGGACGATAATTTTGCAACCATCGTCGGTGCGGTGGAAGAGGGCCGCAGAATCTATGACAACATCCGGAAGGCGATCCAGTTTCTGTTAGGCTCCAACATGAGTGAAGTGCTGAGTATTTTCTTTGCGACACTCCTGGGCTTTACGATTCTGCAGCCGGTGCATCTTCTGTGGATCAATCTTGTAACAGACTGCTTCCCGGCGCTGGCGCTGGGTACGGAAAAGGCAGAGCCGAACATTATGAAGCGTAAACCCAGAGATGCGAAGGCCGGGATTTTTGCAGATGGAATGGGCTTTGATATTGCTTATCAGGGATTTTTGGTAACAGCACTTGTCATGGTTTCCTATTTTATCGGACATTTCATGGAAACCGGAGAGTGGACCATCACAAACAGCGCCCATGGCACTACGATGGCGTTTGTCACAATGTCAATGGCGGAAATTTTCCACAGCATGAATATGCGTTCCCAGAGAGGAAGTATTTTCAAGCTTGGCTCGAAAAACCGGCTTCTGCTTGGAGCGGCAGTGGTTTCGCTGCTTGCAACCACTGCAGTGTGCGAAATCCCGCTGCTTGCCGGAGCATTCGGCTTTACAAGTGTGGAGCCTGCAGAGTATCTCGTTGCAATTCTTTTGAGTGTGCTGGTAGTTCCCATCGTGGAGCTTGTAAAGTGGATCCAGCGGCGCAGTGCGAGACACGCGGGCTGATCGGTGCAGGTTGAACTGTAACGTTAACTTCAGAGTCAACAGATGCGAATATACGCAACTGTTGACTCTGTGCTTTTTACGGGATATAATTGGAAAGAGCTGCAGCTATTGAAACCAACAGACTGCAGGTTTATCAGGATGCAGCAGGCTGCAGACAGCACTGTAGTATCCCAAGAGAAGCGAGAGGGACAGGCATATGAGCAAAAAGATTATTTTAACGGGGGATCGCCCCACAGGACGTCTTCATGTGGGCCATTATGTAGGCTCTTTGAAGGAGCGTGTAAGACTGCAGAATTCCGGTCAGTTTGACGAGATTTATATTATGATTGCGGATGCACAGGCGTTGACAGACAATGCAGAGCATCCGGAAAAGGTACGTCAGAACATTTTACAGGTAGCGCTGGATTATCTGGCATGCGGCCTTGATCCGGAAAAGGCAACGATTTTCATTCAGTCGATGGTTCCGGAGCTGACAGAGCTGACCTTTTACTATATGAATCTGGTAACGGTTTCCAGAGTACAGAGAAACCCTACTGTTAAAGCAGAGATCCAGATGCGTAATTTCGAAGCAAGCATTCCGGTTGGATTTTTCTGCTATCCCATCAGCCAGGCTGCGGACATCACTGCATTCCGTGCAACTGCTGTTCCGGTTGGTGAAGACCAGCTGCCAATGCTGGAACAGTGTAAGGAAATCGTACATAAGTTCAACAGCGTTTATGGGGACACCCTGACAGAGCCTGAGATCATCCTGCCCTCCAATAAGGCATGCTTAAGACTGCCCGGCATCGACGGCAAGGCGAAGATGAGCAAATCTCTTGGCAACTGTATCTATCTGTCCGACACAGAAGCAGATGTGAAGAAAAAGGTTATGAGCATGTTCACAGATCCGAATCATTTGCGTGTGGAGGATCCCGGCAACGTAGACGGAAACCCTGTATTTATCTATCTGGATGCGTTCTGCAGACCGGAGCATTTTGCAGAGTTTTTACCGGATTACCAGAATCTGGACGAATTGAAAGCACATTATCAGCGGGGCGGTCTGGGTGACGTCAAAGTGAAGAAGTTCTTAAACAACGTTATGCAGTCTGAGCTTGCGCCGATCCGTGAGAGAAGAAAATATTGGGAAGAGCATCTGACGGATGTTTACGACATTCTGAAAAAGGGCAGTGAGGTTGCAGAAGCAAAGGCTGCGGAAACCTTAAAAGATGTCAAGGCAGCAATGAAGATCAATTACTTCGAGGACAGCAGCCTGTTAAAGGGCGAATGAAAAATATCTGCGTGTTTCGCGGAAAAATAAAGGATTATCGGAAATAATCAGGGCGTGTGAAGGATGAGAACTCATTTTTTGCACGCCCTGATAATGTAAGAGGCGGCAGCACTTTTTGCTGTCGCCCCTTAGCTGCCTAAAAGCAAAGACAGGCGGGGTGTCAATAGCGGACGTAGCCCGTTCATTTTACTGTGGACTAATATGTGTTGCATTTTTTTGCTTTCTTAATTCTGTTCCCACTAACACAATAGATAGCACAAACGCTGAAAAATCAGCAACAGGCCCCGCAAGCAATACTCCCATAATTCCGAAACGAAGCGGGAGCAGCAGGGTAAGCGGAATCA